>Ga0206129_10000722_pt1 | contig 48949 bp, 55 predicted proteins | sample Helgoland_Spring_8_FD_148616 | JGI IMG/M metagenome (GOLD analysis project Ga0206129, IMG submission 148616) | Pelagic subsurface seawater microbial communities from Kabeltonne, Helgoland, North Sea - Helgoland_Spring_Bloom_20160502_2 | ecosystem: Environmental > Aquatic > Marine > Epipelagic ...
GAATTATTACACCAATTTCCGGCGTATTAGGTACAAACCCCCAAATTAGGGGCTAACAGCGGGGATGGAATGCGACAATATAGAAAATCTTTTTCTTGAATACAACACCCGCCTGCAGAGAAACGCCCATGACGACCCCAACCCTTGTGCCCAGCCTGCGACGCCGTATGGCCGCCTGGCTTTATGAAGGCATGCTCTTGTTCGGCGTTTTGTTCGCTGTGGCTTACGTCTTTAGCGTCCTCACCAACACCCGCCATGCCTTGGAGCACCGACTGGGTCAGCAAGTGGCGCTCTTCCTTGGACTCGCCCTCTATTTTGTCTGGCAATGGCGGCGGAACGGGCAGACACTGGCCATGAAAACCTGGCATATCAAAGTGGTGAGCGCCGCCGGCGATGAACCCATCACACGCAAGCAAGCGCTCCTGCGCTACGCACTCAGTTACCTGTGGTTCATTCCCGCACTGGTGGTGGCTAATGCATATGGGCTGGGCACCACCCCCACCATGTGGGCCATGCTAGCGTGGGTTGTGATCTGGGCACTCTCTAGTCGCCTCAATAAAAATCGACAGTTCTGGCACGACCAGTGGTCAGGCACACGCCTCATCTCTACCTCGCAAAGGGGCGAGACGCCGTTCCAGAAGTAAGTCTTGATCAGTTGAGCTATTGAAAAGAGGCCCTGTACATGAACCAGTCAGACCCCACCCCCCACGCAGAAACGCCTATGCACAGCAAGCCTGTGCGTGGCGTACGTCGCGTCATCAACGCCTTTGGGTACTCGGCACAAGGACTGAAGGCAGGGCTCACTGAGCCTGCGTTTTTAGAAGAAGCCATTCTTGCGGTCATCATGATTCCGGCGGCCTTCTGGCTGGGGCAGACGTGGGTAGAGGTCAGCCTATTGGTTAGTGTCGTGGTCTTGGTGCTGATCACTGAGCTCTTGAACACGGGCATTGAGGCCGCCATTGACCGCATTGGGCTGGAAAGGCACGAGCTTTCCAAGCGAGCCAAAGATGTGGGTAGCGCCGCCGTTATGCTCGCATTGCTGTTGTGCGGCGGTGTCTGGCTGGCCGCACTCTACACCCGCTTCATTGCCGCTTAATCAATCAACAATCCGCCGTATAAGCAACGTATGTCTCAAGCAGCCCCCACATTTTCTTTAGCGGTTTATTGCGGGTCACGCGACGGCTCTGAACCGGCATTTTTATCCGCGGCCGAGGCGACGGGACACTGGATTGGTAGCCATGGTGGCCAGCTGGTTTATGGCGGCGGCAATACGGGCTTGATGGGCTGTATCGCCCGGGCATGCCAGGCAGCAGGCGGACGAGTGGTCGGCGTGATGCCGCAAGCCTTGGTCGATCGGGAAGTAGCCAACAACAACTGCGATGAGCTCATCGTGGTGCAAACCATGCATGAACGCAAACAGATCATGGCAGATCGTGCCGATGCATTTTTAGCCCTGCCGGGCGGCATAGGCACGTTTGAAGAATTTTTTGAGATCTGGACGTGGCGACAGCTGGGATACCACAACAAACCAGTCGGCCTGCTGAACGTCAACCGCTACTACGACCCATTTCTGCAGTTCATCGCGCATGCAGTCGACAGCAAATTCATGGATCAAAAACAAATGGCCATGATCAAACACCAGTCTGATATGGCCACTTTATTGCCCGAGCTCATCGAGCAGGCTGGTTTCTCGGCTGTTTTAAAACGCTTCGATTAAACCTGTCCTCGTAACGACCTCGGGGTTAGATCGCTGTCTCGTCCTCTTCGCCCGTACGAATACGTATGACCCGATCGACGGGCGTGACGAAAATTTTTCCGTCACCAATCTTACCGGTCCTCGCCGCGTCAACAATCGCTTCCACACAGCGCTCCACGTCGTCGGTCTTCACCACGACCTCAATCTTCACCTTTGGTAAAAAATCAACCACGTACTCGGCCCCGCGATACAGCTCGGTGTGTCCTTTCTGACGCCCAAAGCCTTTTACCTCGGTAACCGTCAAGCCCGTTACGCCCTGCTCCGCTAGGGCCTCACGGACTTCTTCTAACTTAAACGGCTTAATGACGGCGGTTATTTGCTTCACAGTAGGTCCTCTTTTCTGGCAAGTAATGTCGATGCATACATTATGCCCATAAGCGAATAAAGGCATCGCGCAGGCGGGGGGTAATTTCCACGGTATCTTGGCCGATAATTAAGCGCACCATGAACGCCCTGCCGCAACACGTACCCTTGATCGCCACCATCCGTGGAGACCAACCAGAGAATATCTTTTATGGCTCAGTCGCGGTCGTTCTGTCCAATGGTCGCCTGCTATCCAGCGTCGGGGACATGCGCACGCCCATGTACACCCGGTCAGCCCTGAAGCCCTTTCAGGCCATGCCACTGGTCGCCGGCTTCGCTGACCAATACGCCCTATCAGATGCAGATATCGCGGTGTTATGCGCCAGCCACAACGGCGAAGCCGCACACAGCACCCGCGTGGCCTCGCTACTCAAACGAGCCGGGCGTTCAGACAGTGATTTGCAATGCGGCATCCACGTGCCCTACTACTACACGAGCAACCACCTTCCCCCACCAGAAAAGGGGAGCTATGGCCGCTTGCAGCACAACTGCTCAGGTAAGCATGCCGGCATGCTGATGTTGGCAAACGCGTTGGGGGAGCCCGCGAGCACCTATACCCAGCGCACCCACCGTGTGCAAGAGGCCATTGCAGACAGCGTCGCCCATTTCAGCGGGGTCGCCGGCGGGAAATTGGTTACGGGCATCGACGGGTGCAGCGTACCCAACTACGCCATACCCTTGCCAGCGCTAGCCTACGCCTACAGCCGGCTTACCCGCGCAGAGCCCGACGAGATTTACGGCAATGCGCCAATGCGTATTTTCCAAGCGATGAGTCAACATGCTGCCTTGGTCAGTGGCATGGGGCGCAACGACCTCGCCCTCAACCGTGCGGGTTCGGGCGACTGGATCGCAAAGTTGGGGGCAGATGGGGTCCAAGCCATTGCTAGCCGCTCACGCCAAACGGCCATCACCGTAAAAATTGCTGATGGCGATTTACCCATGCTAATGCTCATTGTGGTGACGGTTCTTGAGCAAATGGGCTGGATGACAGACACCGCACGCCACGCTTTAAAAAGCTACGTGCCAGGCCCCCTGCGCAACGTCGCTGGTCACGAGGTGGGACACACCACCGCAGTATTCCAGATGTCCTGAGACCGCCTAGCGATACGCGTTGGTAATGGGGTAGCGCCAGTCCTTACCAAACCCACGGTGCGTCAACCGAATACCTACGGGTGACTGGCGGCGCTTGTATTCATTGAGGCGCACCAAACGCAACACCTGATTCACATCGGTCGCCTCGAAGCCTGCCGCAATAATGTCCTCCGCTGATTCGTCCTCTTCGATATAGCGCCCCAAAATAGCGTCGAGCACCTCATAGACTGGCAAGCTATCCTGATCCGTTTGGTCCGCGCGCAACTCAGCGCTGGGTGGGCGCGTAATGATGCGCTCTGGAATCGGCTCCGACACGCCTCCCAACGGGTTGTGCGCGTTACGCCAAAGGGCCACGCCAAAGACCTTGGTCTTGAACACATCCTTGATCACCGCGTAGCCGCCCGCCATGTCGCCATACAAGGTGCAGTAGCCCGTGGCCATCTCGCTCTTATTGCCCGTGGTGAGCACGATACTGCCAAATTTATTGGACAAGGCCATGAGCAAGGTCCCGCGGATACGGGCCTGCAAATTCTCCTCGGTCGTGTCCTCGGCTAAGCCCGAGAACTCGGCCTGAAGCGATGCCTTGAACACCTCAAAATGGGGCGCTATGTCCACCTCGTCGTAACGCACATTCAAACGCTTCGCCATTTCCCGTGCGTCTATCCACGAGATATCCGCCGTATAGGGAGACGGCATCATCACCGCACGCACGCGATCAGCGCCTAGCGCATCGACAGCCACTGCCAACACCACCGCAGAGTCAATGCCACCTGAAAGCCCTAAGACCACACTTGGGAAGCCGTTCTTCTCGACATAGTCCCGCAGGCCCATCACCAGTGTTTGCCACAAATCCGCCATTTCCGATCCCAGCGCGGCGACGGTATTCTGCGACACCTCAGTAGGGGTCACGTTACCCAGCGCCTTGTCGCGACCCAGCGCGATCGTCCATGTGGTCACACACTCCTCAAAGCCTGGTGCACGCGCAACCAGCGCTGCATCGGCATCGAGGGCAAAACTGCGCCCCTCAAACACCACCTCATCTTGGCCACCCACAAGGTGGGCATACACCAGCGGCAAGTGGGTTTCTTGCACACGCTCAGCCATTGCTTGCTCACGTTGTGCACTTTTACCAAGGTGGAACGGTGATGCGTTGATAACCACCAACAGCTCGGCACCCACCTCCTTCACGCGCGATGCGGGTTGTGGAAACCAAGCGTCTTCGCAAATAAGTAGGCCCACCTGAACGCCCGCGACCTCGAACACGCAGGCCTCTGTCCCGGGCGCAAAGTAACGCCGCTCGTCAAACACTTGGTAGTTGGGCAGCATTTGCTTGGCGTAACGGGTGATCACCTCACCCTCACGCAAAACCGTTGCGGCATTTTCACAAGGCGGCAACGAAATACTGTCCGTCTTCACCCCGGCAACCGACCGCAATCGCGGGTGGCCCACAACCAGTGTCAGGTTTTTAAGGCCCGCCGTCTGCGCGGCTACCCATTTGAGCGCATCATCGCAGTCAGCCAGAAATTTGGGACGCAGATATAAATCTTCTGCGGCGTAGCCAGAGAGCGACAATTCAGGGGTGAGTAGCAGCTGCGAGCCATCGCTATGCGCTTGCTGAGCGGCATCAACAATGCGTTGGGCATTGCCCTTGATGTCACCAACAACAAAATCTAATTGAGCAACAGAAATTCGGATGGACATGGAATCAAATCATTCGAGAGAGGACCGGTCGGGCGACTCGCCAATGCGGCAAGTCAATGGTAATTATCTCACCCGCGTGGTCAGCGATCCCAGCGAGATCGCGTCCACCGATTGGGATGGGCTATTGGGCGCTTGTGAGGCAGGTGACACACGGAATCCGTTTATGCGGTATGCGTATCTCCACGCCATGCACGCAAGCCAGAGCGCCGTGCCAGAAACCGGCTGGACGCCCCGTTTTGTCACACTGTGGTCTGACGAGACGCTCGTGGGTGCGTGCGCGCTGTACCTGAAGGTGCACTCCTACGGCGAGTACGTGTTTGACTGGGCGTGGGCACGGGCCTACCAAGAACACCAAGTCCCCTACTACCCCAAGGCACTTATCGCATCGCCGTTTACACCCGTACCAGGTCCACGCTTGTTGGCGAGCAATAGCGAGGCAAAGCACGCCCTGTTAGCGGCCGTGTTGGCCACCTGCGAGTCCCTGGGGGTCTCCTCACTGCATCTGTTATTTGGCGACCAAGAAGACCTAGCGGTATGCGAAAGCGCTGGGCTGATGACGCGCCAAACCGTGCAGTTTCATTGGACGAATCGCGCGCCAAATGACTCAGTTAGCGGCTATGCCGACTTTGATGATTTCTTGTCTACGCTCAATCAGGAAAAGCGGAAAAAGATCAAACAAGAGCGACGGAAAGTTAGCGAGGCGGGCGTCTCCTTCAAAGCCTACCGTGGCGGCGAGATAAGCACCGACTTATGGGAGCTGTTCTACCAGTGCTACAGCCAGACCTACCTTGAGCACGGCAACGCCCCATACTTGAGCCGCGACTTCTTTCAACGCATGCAAGACGAGATGCCTGAAAACTGGCTTCTTTTCGTTGGCTACACGCCGGATGGCACCCCATTTGCCACCAGCCTAATTGGGTTGGCAACCCATGAGCAAACAGGGGAGGTACAGGCCGCCTTTGGCCGCTACTGGGGCGCTTTGGCGCGCGTGGACTGCCTGCACTTCGAAGCCTGCTACTACCAGCCCATTGCCTGGTGTATTGCCAACGGCGTTAAGCGCTTCGAAGGCGGCGCACAAGGCGAGCACAAGATGGCCAGAGCGTTGATGCCTGTGACAACGTACAGCGCACACTGGCTCGCACACCCCTCCTTTGCCGAAGCGGTTGGTCGGTACCTAGACCGTGAGCGTGAGGGCATCGCGGACTATGTGGACCACTTATCAGCGCGCAGCCCCTTTAAAGGTCCCGCACCTTAACGCCATAGCCGAGCAGAAAAAAAGCCCTGCAATGCAGGGCTTTTTGGACACCAGTCGGTTCAGCGACGATTACTTGCCAGCGACGTAGTTGGCCATGCCATCCTTAATTTCTTTGCGTGCCGCATCAGGGCCTTCCCAACCCAAAATCTTGACCCACTTGCCTTCTTCCAAATCTTTGTAGTGCGCAAAGAAATGCGAAATAGTCTTCAAGCGCATAGGGTTTAAGTCTTCGGGCTTTTGCCACTGCGTGTAGATGGACAGAATCTTGTCTATTGGCACGGCCAAGACTTTGCCGTCTTCGCCAGCCTCGTCTTCCATCTTCAAAATACCGATTGGCCGGCAAGGCACAACGACGCCGGGAATCAGCGGAACAGGCGTAATAACCAACACATCGACGGGGTCGCCATCACCAGAAATCGTCTGCGGCACATAACCGTAGTTGGTCGGGTAGTGCATTGACGTGCTCATAAAGCGGTCAACAAAAATGGCGCCGGTCTCTTTATCCACCTCGTATTTGACGGGATCCGCGTTCATAGGGATCTCGATGATGACGTTGAACGTGTTGGGGGCATCTGCACCAGGCGACACAATATTGAGTGACATATTTCCGTTTTGTTGATAGAGGGGTTGAAAAAAGCGAATCTAGGTATTTTACCTATTAGCGCTTACCCTGAATTTACAACCGATCAGCCAAAGAGAATGGCGCTAAGTATGCAATTCGGCTTAAAGTTCCCCTGTTGGCCAATTACCTGTCCCATATGAGGCACGGTGGTAAGGAAGCAACGCAGTGCTGGTGGCGCTTGCGTTGCACCACCAGATCGCCGTAACAACATGGGAGATCTTTATGGCTGGTAATTCAGCGTTAACGTTAGCGATACTTTGCGGCTTGATAGCTGTTGGGTATGGGTTTTGGGCCCGCAGTTGGATTCTTGCGCAAGACGCGGGAAATGCGCGCATGCAGGAAATTGCATCGGCTATCCAAACCGGGGCCGCTGCCTACTTGGCACGACAGTACAAAACCATTTCCGTTGTGGGAATTGTTTTGGCCATCTTAATTTCGGTCGTCTTGAGTCCAATGAGTGCCATCGGCTTCGTGATTGGAGCCGTCTTGTCTGGCGCGTGTGGCTTTATTGGTATGAACGTCTCCGTCAGCGCCAACGTGCGTACCGCACAGGCGGCAACCAAAGGCATTGGTCCCGCGCTTGACGTTGCGTTCCGCGGCGGCGCCATCACCGGTATGTTGGTGGTCGGGCTTGGCCTGCTGGGCGTTACAGGCTTCTTCTGGTTTCTCGTCGGTAACGGCGTGATGGCCACCGGTGCCACGCTTGCCGAACAAATGAACCCGCTCATTGGGTTTGCATTTGGCTCCTCACTGATTTCAATTTTCGCGCGCCTTGGCGGCGGCATCTTTACAAAAGGTGCGGACGTTGGCGCTGATTTGGTCGGCAAAGTCGAAGCAGGTATTCCAGAGGACGACCCCCGTAACCCTGCGGTGATTGCCGACAACGTGGGTGACAACGTGGGCGACTGTGCGGGTATGGCAGCAGACTTGTTCGAAACCTATGCCGTTACCTTGATTGCGACCATGGTGTTAGGTGCACTCATGGTCGGCGACGCAGGCGCCAGTGCGGTCATTTACCCGTTGGCATTAGGCGCGGTCTCTATCGTGGCCTCCATCATTGGTTGCTTCTTTGTGAAAGCCACACCCGGCATGAAAAATGTCATGCCCGCCCTTTACAAAGGTTTAGCGGTGGCAGGTGGTTTGTCTTTGATTGCGTTTTATTTCGTAACGACGTGGATCATGCCCGATAACGCCATTGCAGCGAGCGGCAGCCAAAATGCCTTGTTCGGCTCTTGCATCGTCGGCTTGGTGCTAACCGCGGCGCTGGTCTGGATAACCGAGTACTACACCGGAACGCAATTCCGTCCCGTACAGCACATCGCTGAAGCATCTACCACGGGACACGGTACAAACATCATCGCGGGTCTGGGTGTGTCAATGCGGTCAACGGCATGGCCAGTGCTATTTGTTTGCTTGGCAATCTGGACCGCTTACCAATTGGCAGGCCTGTACGGTATTGCCATTGCCGCCACCTCCATGCTGAGCATGGCGGGTATTGTGGTGGCATTGGATGCCTATGGCCCAATCACAGACAACGCCGGTGGCATTGCTGAAATGGCAGAAATGCCCGCCAGCGTGCGCGACATCACGGACCCATTGGATGCCGTTGGCAACACCACGAAGGCCGTGACAAAAGGCTATGCGATTGGGTCAGCTGGCTTGGCCGCACTGGTCTTGTTTGCAGACTACACACACAAGCTAGAGGTCTACGGAAAAGTCGTCACCTTTGACCTGAGCAACCCAATGGTCATCATTGGCTTGTTTATCGGTGGCTTGATTCCCTACTTGTTCGGCGCTATGGCAATGGAGGCCGTGGGTCGCGCTGCCGGGTCGGTTGTGGTGGAAGTGCGTCGCCAGTTCAAAGAGATCCCAGGCATCATGGACGGCTCGGGCAAGCCAGAGTATGGCCGCGCAGTCGACATGTTGACCACTGCGGCTATCAAAGAAATGATGATTCCATCGCTCTTGCCAGTGGTGGCCCCCATTTTGGTTGGTTTGATCCTCGGGCCAGCCGCATTGGGCGGCTTGTTAATGGGCACAATCGTGACCGGCTTGTTTGTGGCTATCTCCATGTGCACAGGTGGTGGCGCTTGGGACAACGCCAAGAAATACATCGAAGATGGTAACTTTGGCGGCAAGGGCTCAGAAAGCCACAAAGCGGCCGTTACGGGTGATACGGTCGGTGACCCCTACAAAGACACAGCGGGCCCTGCCATTAACCCCTTAATCAAGATCATCAACATCGTGGCCCTGTTAATCGTGCCCGTGATGATGCAAATACACGGCGGCTAGTCCACTCCGGCTGATTTTTGAAGCGCAAAGCCCCAGTGGCTTTGCGCTTTTTTTTATCGCCTTGAGACGCACCGATAAATTAGAGACAATAGCGCCATGAACAAACCCGTTATTCCCGTCATAGATGTCCGCCAGCGTCCCGCCCCGACGTCTCAGGAATTACTGGAAACCATCAAAAATATAGATCTGAGCAAACCCACGCTCGACACCTTGGGGCGCCCTTTACGAGATCTGCGCATCAGTGTCACGGATCGGTGTAATTTCCGTTGCAGCTATTGCATGCCTAAAAGCGTTTTCGACCGCGACTACGCGTACTTGCCACAAAAAGAGTTGCTCCGATTTGAGGAGATCACCACCATTGCAGCCGCCGCTACGCAGTTGGGCGTGAAGAAAATTCGCATTACGGGTGGGGAGCCGTTGTTGAGGAAAAATGTAGAGATCCTGATCGCTCAGCTCAGCGAACTGCGAACCCTTGATGGCAAGCCTTTGGACCTGACACTGACCACCAACGCGAGTTTATTAAAGAAAAAAGCGCAGAGCCTGAAAGACGCAGGCCTCAAACGCTTAACCATTAGCTTGGATGCCATGGATGACGCCATCTTTCGGCAAATGAACGACATGGACTTCCCGGTCGCGGACGTACTGGACGGTATCGCAATGGCAAGCCAAGTAGGCTTTGAGGACATCAAGGTCAACATGGTCGTCAAACGGGGCACCAACGAGGACCAAATCCTACCCATGGCCGCGCACTTTCGCGGTACGGGTGTGTCACTACGCTTCATCGAGTACATGGACGTGGGCGCTAGCAACGGTTGGCGTATGGACGAGGTCTTACCCACAGCCGACGTGCTGTCTTTGCTACAAAGCCGCTGGCCGTTGCAAGCCTTGCCACCCAAGAGCGTCGGCGAAACCGCGACCCGTTACGGCTACCTAAACGCGCAAGGGGCCTTGGACCCGCAGCTGGGCGAGGTGGGATTTATATCCAGCGTGACGCAAGCGTTTTGCCAAGACTGTAATCGGGCCCGCTTATCGACCGATGGCCGTTTATTTAACTGCCTGTTCGCCACAGAGGGGGCCAATGTGCGAGACCTTCTGCGCGGCGCGCCTGACGGCGGCGTTGACACGGTTGCGCAATATCTGGCTTATTTGTGGCAACAACGCACCGACCAATACTCCGCACTGCGTCAAGCGGGTATGGTGCCTGCTGGAAATGCGGAGCGCCGCGTAGAAATGAGTTTCATTGGCGGGTGACGCTTGCTAACCTTACGGGCACTGCCTTTGCAGAAGCGCTAAGCGCGCGCTTAGCTCGCCGGTACGCCCCGGTTAGCCAAGCCATCGGCGCGTTCGTTACCGGGATCGCCCGCGTGCCCCTTCACCCAGCGCCAGTCAATGCGATGCTCGGATTCCGCAACCAAGGTGTCCAGTGTCTGCCATAGATCCACATTTTTAACCGGCTGTTTGGATGCCGTCTTCCACCCGCGCGCCTTCCAGCCTTTTACCCACTCGGTCATGCCTTTACGGACGTACTCGCTATCGAGATACAGGGTGACGTTGCACGGGCGCTTCAAAGCGCTGAGCCCTTGGATAACAGCCATCAACTCCATGCGGTTATTGGTGGTAAGGGCCTCGCCACCAAATAGCTCTCTTTCGACCCCGTCGGCAATCAATAGCGCTCCCCAGCCGCCAGGGCCTGGGTTACCTTTGCAGGCACCATCGGTATAAATCGTCACGTTATTCATGCCTGTTACTCATGTGGGGTCGCATTGCTTTTGTTAAGACTGTCTTTTTGAGAGGTGGATCCTACCCTAGCGGAAGACTTCGCGGGCACCTTAACGAGGCGACGCTGCTGCTTCCATGCCGCGCTCATGAGCTTGGCCCCGCGGACACGCTTAACGGCGACCAGCAGGTAGGCGTTCGCCGCCCATGGCCACAAGGCATGACCCGCCGCATCCATCCACGCACACCTATCCAACCACTTCTGGGTTGCGCACGCAGGGCGAAAAAGACCGCGCTCCACCAACTCAACCTCGAAACCAAGCAGTTTCAGCCAATCACGTAGCCGCCAAAGACCAAGCCACTGCCCTGCTGAGGCCCCGAAAGGCGGCACACTGGCCCCTGCCTTCACCCCTAGACGCACGCCTAAATCGTAACGAGACTGGCGCAAACTCCACGCACTGAATGGATTCAAACCAGCGATCACAACGCGCCCCTCCGGCACCAGCACCCGCTCAACCTCTCGCAAGGCTTGGTGGGGATCAACACTGCGCTCCAGCGTATGGGGCAATAGCACCAAGTCCAAACTACGGTCTTTAAATGGGAGGGCCTCTGCAACGGCATCGAGTTGACCCGCGGGGTCGATATTCCACCGGTAAGGCATACGGTTCGCCCGTAAACCGTCCAGATCGGGCTCGCCTATTTGAACCGCATGGTAACCAAACAAGTCAACCACCGAACGGTCTATATGGTCTTGCAACCACGCTAGCCAGTAGCGCCTAACGGCGTCATCCACCCATTCAGTCAAATTTATAATTTCCTGTTAATGTTAGCGCTCAACTAGCCAGCAGCCGCAACCAAACGAACGTGCCGCCCTCGAGACTCTAACCGCTATTATTTATGAATTCATTCTCGCTACTCCCCGTCCCGGCCTTTAATGACAATTATTTGTGGTTATTACATGACGGAGAAAAGGCACTCGTCGTTGACCCAGGGGACGCCGCACCCATCGTAGACACACTGCGCCAACTCAATCTCAACTTAGAAAGCATACTCGTTACACACCACCACGCCGATCACACCGGCGGCGTGATGGCTTTGCACGAAAAATACGGTGCAAAGGTGTTCGCTCCCGCCGTGGACACCATGCCTTTTGAGGGCAAGATGGCCTACCAAAGAATGGGTGAGGGTGACAGCGTGACCGCCTTGGGAGTCCTCTGGCAGGTCATCGATGTACCGGGCCACACCGCGGGGCACATTGCCTATTTTGGTGAACCAGCGGGCATGGCACCCACCTTATTTTGCGGTGACACCCTATTCTCAGGTGGTTGCGGGCGTTTATTCGAAGGAACTCCCGCGCAAATGCGGGCATCCCTCGCCAAGTTAAGCGCGCTACCCGGCAATACCAACGTGTGCTGTGCCCATGAGTACACCTTGGCTAATTTAGCGTTTGCCCGGCGTGTAGAGCCCGGTAACACTGCCTTGATGCGTTACAGTGAAGCTTGTGCAAAAAAGCGCGAAAATAATATCCCAACGGTACCGAGCTCAATTGCGATTGAGTGTGCCGTCAATCCCTTTCTACGAGTCGAACAAGACGAAGTGATGGCATCCGTGTTGAGTCAATTCCCTGGTACACCAAGCACGCCGGACAACATTTTTGGTGCACTACGCGAATGGAAGAACACGGCTTAAATACCCGCTCCGCTATACGACTGACTTGCCACCATTAATGCCCCTACCTATTTTCTTGCGGGATGCGTCCCGACTTGCCCGCCTGTGTTGCATCACTGCCGCCGCCGCTCTCCTTGCAGGCTGTGTCACCACACTACCCAAATCTGACCGTGAGGGACCGGCCCCGGTTATCTCATCTCAAGATCAACAGCCGGCCCCCGCCGCTGCGGCCACACCGGATAGCGCGAGCCCAGCGGCCTCCGATCCGGTAGCCGTCACCGAGACCACAACCGCCGAGGCCGCAGCACCTGCGTTACCCGCGTTGCCAGAGGACCTGTCCCCCGTCGTTCCCAAAGGTCCGTTGTCGCCGCTAGGCGACACGCCTTCGTTGGCGATGGGCAGCGTGACAGACTTGGCCGCACCTGCCGAGCCGCGTTGCCAGAGGACCTGTCCCCCGTCGTTCCCAAAGGTCCGTTGTCGCCGCTAGGCGACACGCCTTCGTTGGCGATGGGCAGCGTGACAGACTTGGCCGCACCTGCCGATATGTGGGACCGAATTAGGCGCGGTCTAGACATGCCGGACATCGACGGCCGTTTGGTTGATGGCCGAATCAAGTGGTATGTGTCGCGTCCCGATTACATCCAGCGCATGTCTGAGCGCGCCGGGCGATACATGTTTTATATCGTTGAGGAGCTTGAGCGTCGTCATCTGCCAACAGAGTTGGCCTTGCTGCCCTTCATAGAAAGCGCCTTCAACCCGGGCGCGGTCTCGCGCACCAAAGCAGTCGGTATCTGGCAGTTCATGCCACGAACAGGTAAGTCATTTGACCTGCGCCAAAACAGCTTCCGGGATGAGCGTCAGGACATCGTTGCGTCAACCAACGCCGCCCTCGACTACCTAGAGTCCCTGCACACGCAGTTTGGCGACTGGCATCTTGCCCTCGCAGCCTATAACTGGGGACAAGGCAATGTACGTCGTGCGATTGCGAGAAACAAGCGCGCCAAGAAGCCCACGGGCTACCTCCACCTGCGTATGCCAGCGGAAACACGTCTGTACATACCCAAATTACAAGCGGTTGAGCAGATCATCCGCAACCCCGGCGCTTATGGCCTGACCCTACCTGTAATACCGAACCACCCCTATTTCGAAGTAGTCAACATTACCCTACCTGTAATACCGAACCACCCCTATTTCGAAGTAGTCAACATTGACAGCGACATTGATGTCGCGCTGGTCGCCAAGCTCGCTGGTATTGAAGAGTCGGCCTTCCGCGCCCTAAACCCGGCGTTACGCCAGCCCGTCATTTTGGCAAATGGCACACCGCAGATTCTGTTGCCTTGGGATAACGCCTCTGAGTTCAAATTACGCCTAGCGGCCTACAACGACCAACTCGCCACTTGGACCGCTTGGATTGTAAGAAGGAGTGAGACGCCAGCCAAAATTGCCAAGCGCGTCGGCATGAACGAGAAGGAATTGCGCAAGGTTAATAATATTCCGCCTCGCATGATCGTTCGCAAAGGCTCCACGCTACTGATACGAAAGAAGAAAGGCTCTGGTAAAGATGTATCGGCGCGGGTTGCCGATAATGCGCGTTTGGCACTGACTCCTCAGTTTAGCAAGCTAAAAATCAGGGTCAAGCGCGGCGATACGCTGTCGGGCATCGCAAGACGTTACCGCGCGAGAGTGTCATCCATCATGAAGTGGAACAACCTGAAAAACCCGAGACACCTGCGCGCGGGTCAAACACTCATTGTGCGGGTACGCTGATAGGCACTAGCGCCTATCGATGAACGAGTGGGCGATGGTGCCTAAGTCCACATACTCTAACTCGCTGCCGACGGGCACGCCGCGTGACAGACGTGTGACCTTGATGGGTAAATCCCTCAGCGCTTGAGCGATCACATGCGCCGTCGCTTCACCCTCGGCGGTGAAATTAGTCGCCAAAATCACCTCTTGAATACGGCTGTTGCCTCCACCCTCGTCTTCATGATGCGGCGACTGACTGTGCGACACCGAAGGGTTCAGTCGGTCAAACAGCCGTTGTAAACCAATCTCTCTGGGACCGACACCATCCAGCGGGCTTAGCTTTCCCATCAACACGAAATACAAGCCCTTGAAGGCGCGCGTGCGCTCCAAAGCTGACTGGTCAGCTGGCGTCTCCACAACGCACAACTGCGTGCGATCACGGCTGCTGTCACTGCACGTGGCGCAAAGCGGCTCCTCAGTCAGGGTGTAGCAGCTCTCACAGTGCCGCAATCGCGCCACCGCATGATCAAGCGCACGAGCGAGTGTTTTTGCACCTGCCGTGTCTTGCTGCATCAAATGAAAGGCCATCCGAGCAGCGGACTTACTCCCCACCCCGGGCAGGCACTGCAACGCCTGTGTGGCGTCTCCACAACGCACAACTGCGTGCGATCACGGCTGCTGTCACTGCACGTGGCGCAAAGCGGCTCCTCAGTCAGGGTGTAGCAGCTCTCACAGTGCCGCAATCGCGCCACCGCATGATCAAGCGCCCGAGCGAGTGTTTTTGCACCTGCCGTGTCTTGCTGCATCAAATGAAAGGCCATCCGAGCAGCGGACTTACTCCCCACCCCGGGCAGGCACTGCAACGCCTGTGTGAGGCTCTCTAAAGCGGATGGTTTAGCCATGTAAGGTATCACTGGCGACGCGAATCGCCATGGTGTTTAGTCTCAGAAGGGGAGCTTCATGCCGCCCATACCGCCCATACCAGGCATGCCCGCGGTGATTTTCCCCAGTTTTTCTTCAGACGTCGCCTCTGCATTGCGCACAGCATCGTTGAAAGCGGCCGCAACCAAGTCTTCGAGCATCTCTTTGTCATCCGCCAACAACGAGGGATCAATCTCCACGCGCTTGACGTCGTACTTGCAAGTCATTTGCACCTTCACCAAGCCAGAGCCCGCTTGACCGCTGACTTCAATGTTGGCCAGTTCGGCTTGCGCCTTCTTCAGGTTGTCTTGCATTGCTTGGGCTTGCTTCATCAAGCCTGCCATTTGACCTTTGTTAAACATAGGGTTCCCTTATTGGTTGGAAAAAATAGAAATAGATGACGTTAAGCCGCGTCAACCGGCTTCAAGGTACCAGCTACTATGCTGCCGCCAAACTCACGCATCATCTGCTGCACAAACTCGTCCGCAAGTATCACCTCTTCAGCCGCATGTAAGCGTTGTGCTTGGCCTAAGGCCAAGCGCTTCGCAGGTGTATCTTGCACCAAACCAAGCTCAATACCGAGCTGAACATCAAACCCGCAAGCCAATAATGCCGCTTGCAACCGCTCGCTGTTAGCCCCTTGATTAAGCGACTCCCGCTCGATACGGAGCAACCAATGCACGGGTGCTTTTTGCGCATCGATTGCAAGCAACTGCGACTGCAACGCCAACTCCCGCACCAATGCTGTCACGTGCGCACCAGCAACCAGTTGCTGCACAACCTCATACCAATGATCGCCCTCTGGGGTTGGCTGCCAATCTGCGGTAGGTGCACTCACTGCTTGGCGCACATCACCCTCTGTACCGTCTTCGGCTGCGGCTGCGGCTGTTGCGCCGACGGCGCGGGGTAGTGATGCCGTGGCCTCAGCCGACGGCTGACTGGTATGCCCATTCAACGCAACCGTGCGACGCGACCCAACGGGGTCTTCGCTTGCAACGCGAACAGGCACCGTCAACAAGGCAGGTAGTACCTCATCAGCGGCCGGTTGCGGTGTGGTTTGAATAACATCTGGATCAACGTCAAACGGCGGCTCTCCGTGCTCGGACACCACGTCTGACGTTGACGTTAAGACCGCCTCCGTATCGCCTGAATCAGGCGCCGGTGGCTCATTAAACGTCAGTTTTGGGCTTTTTTTTTCCGCTGTGCGCTGTACGGCACCGGGCTTAAACGCCAGCAGGCGCAGCAGCACCATGGTGAGTGCCGCGTACTCATCTGGCGCAAGCCCGAGGTCAGCGCGACCATGAATACACAAGCTGTATAGCAGTTGCGTCTCGTCTGCAGGCATCGCCTGTGCCAGCGCATGCATCGCCTCGTAATCCGGGTCAGCACTGTCACCCTGCCCCGTGACCTGCATGACCGCCATGCGCTGCAACGTCGACGCCATTTCCTCTAACGTCGTCGCCGCGCTCAGCCCCTGCAAGCGGGCCTCATCAACCATCGCCACCACACGGGCCCCATCGTTGTGGGCCAAACTCTCGATTAACCCAAACACGTGCGCCCGATCCACTGCACCCAGCATCTTGCGCACGGGCTCCTCGTCACTGGCTCCTCGTCCAATCGACCGGCTCCGTAGGCAATAGCTTGATCTGTCAAACTCAGTGCGTCTCGCATAGACCCCTGCGCAGCACGCCCGATGTAGCGCAACGCACCGACCTCAAACGGCACCTGCTCATCATTCAAAACCGACGTGAGGTGCGACACCACGGTATCCGCCGGCATCGGGCGTAAATTAAACTGCAAACACCGCGACAGCACCGTAACCGGCACTTTTTGAGGGTCCGTCGTTGCCAATACAAACTTCAGGTATTCGGGCGGCTCCTCCAGTGTTTTCAACATCGCGTTAAACGCGGTGTTGGTCAACATATGAACCTCGTCGATCATGAACACCTTGAAACGCCCCTGAACGGGCTTGTACACCGCCTGCTCTAGCAGGCTTTGCACCTCATCAACACCGCGGTTAGAGGCGGCATCGAGCTCGGTATAGTCGACAAAACGCCCTTGATCGATATCCACACACGCTTGGCAAACGCCACAGGGCTCAGCCGTGATGTCCCCTTGCCCATCGGCGCCCAAGCAATTGAGCGACTTCGCAAGGATTCGAGAGACCGTTGTTTTGCCGACGCCCCGGGTACCCGTGAACAAATAAGCATGGTGCAACCGCTGCGACGTTAACGCGTTAGCCAGCGCCTGTACGACGTGCTCCTGCCCGACCAATTCCGAAAAATTGCGAGGTCTGTATTTGCGAGCAAGAACCGTATAAGCCATATTGAGGTTCATTCTATTCGGTCTGGATACCGATACGCATCGGCTCCGGGAATTCACCACCTCCCTCTGACAGCCTCGCCTCGGTTGGTTACAATAGGGCTGACGGGCCTTCCCGCATAGTGAAGCGGCCAACCGGGTCAGGTGGGGAACCAAGCAGCCCTAACTGTGAATCTAGTGCCGGGGTCAAGGCTCGTCACCCTTCTTCTTGCAAGTTATTGGCAATCAATGACTTAGGGCCGGATAGGGATGACGATTGGCGGTTTTGTGTCACTTTTTGTGTCACCTTCTTCCCGTCACAGCCCATGCCAACGCCTACAGGTCTCTTTGAACGCAACGGTCACTATTACCTGCGTCTCATCATTCCAGCAAACCGACGACACCTCTTCAATGGGCGCACCCGCCTTGTTCAGAGCCTTCATACCTGTCATAAGCGGCAGGCAATTCTCGTAGCGACGATGCTTCGGGCAGAGTTACTGTCAAAGCTGCTCAGTCAAAGTCCCACAGCTAACATCCAAATAGGTAGGCCTGCCACCCAACACAAACAGCCGACACGCTCACTCAGAGATGTGTTCAACCGATGGTGTGAGTCTAAGCACCGCAGCAAAGACAGCATTCAGGCGTGTCAGAGGGCACTCTGTTTGTTTGAGGAGCTAACACCCAAGAAGCCCATCACCGAGTTAACAAGAGACGATGAATCGCCCCGGGTATGAACTGACCCCCAAGAGTTGGACGGTTGCAGTTCCGCCAACTAAGCGGTATTTCTCAGCCGGTACGCCACCGGGCTGAGCCCTTTCAATCTGAGTTTGATGCGCTCATGGTTGTAGTAGTGGACGTAATCATGCACGCATGCTTCAAGTTCATCAACGCTATTTGGTGGTGCAATATGAAAATACTCGGCCTTTAGGGTGCCGAAGAAGCTTTCAATTACCGCGTTGTCAAAGCAGTTACCCTTGCGGCTCATACTTTGCTTGACCCCACGCTGCGCAAGCATCGCTCGATAGGGCTGCATCTTGTAGTGCCAGCCTTGGTCAGAGTGAACGATCAGCCCCGCAGTCCACTCGGTCCGCGAAAGCGCTACCTGCAGCGTGCTGCCAACCAACTCGTAGACGGGACGTCTTGCCATTTGGTACGCGACGATCTCGCCGTTGTAGAGGTCCAAGCAGGCCGACAGATAGAGCTTGTTACCATTCACATTGAACTCGGTGACGTCTGTCGCCCATTTCTGGTTAGGCGCGGTTGCACAAAAGTCGCGTTTCAGTACGTTCGGCACTTGCACATCGCTCATACCGGAGACATGCCGGGAGCGCTTCTTCGCCCGGATCACCGCGCGCAGCCCCATCTTCTGCATCAGCCGTTGCACGCACTTGTGGTTGACCGGTTCCGCCATTAAATTGCACAGCGCCGCCGTAATTCCTCTGTATCCGTAGCGACCCTTGTGCTCTTCGTAGATAGCACGGACCTTGGGCTCCATCGCGCTTTGTGGGTTTGCTCGCTGGGCAGCGTGGCACTGGTAATAGAACGTACTACGTGCCAAGCCTGCTATCCGCAGTAGGTCCGCCAATTTATATTGCTGCCTCAATTCGGCAATCAGACGCGCTTTGTCGACGCAGCTGATATCTTCGACCGAATCAAGGCTTGCAATTTTTTTAAGTACGCCACCTCCGCGCGTAGTCGCTCGTTCTCTTCGCGCAAGGCTTGTGCCGAATCGGTGATGGTCGCACTTGGCGGCACTGGGCTTCGTTGTTCATTCTTCATACTGGAGTGCTCGTGTTCCCAGATCCCGAAGGCCTCCACGCCGCCTTCATCGAGTTTGCGTCGCCAGATCACGACTTGGTTGGGATTGCGGATGTCATAGACCGCTGCGACCTGCCGGCTAGAAAGCTGCTCACGGTCCTGATGAGACAGTACCTGCAACTTGAACTGCGCACTGTACTTGCTGCGCTTAGGACGTAGCCCGTCAATGCCGTGCAGGCTGTAGTGGCTTACCCAAGTACGGATCTTCTCCTCAGGCACTGACCACTGCCGGGCCAGCAGCTTAGCTCCGCCGTCCCCATCCAAAAAGCTCTTAACCACCTTAAACTTGAACTCGGTTTCGTACTTCCTCATGTAACCCCCTTTAAGTTTGTCCAACTCTTGGGGGTCAGTTCAAAGCCGGGGCGATTCAATTTGTCTGACACATACTAGCGTCGAACAAACGCGCTTATTGTTGCCGATCTGGTAGCCGCACCACCAAGCCCTCATGCAAGACCGACAATTTAATTTGGCAAGCCAAGCGACTGTTAGGCAGCCGATCACTGACGGTGCATTCCAGCATCTCTAGCTCAGTATCTAATGGCGTTGGAAGTTGGTCAGCAAACGCCTCGTCCACATAGACATGGCAGGTCGCGCACATCGCAGATCCTCCGCATTCACCCAAAATACCTGCAACACCGGCCGACACTGCGGCCTGCATAAGACTTTGGCCTTCCAGCACATGCAAAGTTTGACTCAGGCCACTGGCATCAATCAAATTAACGTTAACCATAAAGATATCCGATCAAGCAGGAATCAGACGAACTGGCATCGAAGCCATTGCACGAAGCGTATTGTTGAGACGGCGTTTCGGCGCACCAATAAGCTCAATGCGGGACACACGTTTAGCAAGTGCGGTGAGTATCACCTCACCTTCCAGCCGAGCCACGACCTGTCCTACGCAGCCATGGATACCGGAGCCGAACGCCATATGCCCCCTCGCGCGGCGCCGAACGTCAAAGCTGTCGGGGTCTGACCATTGCCGCTCGTCTCGGTTTGCTGCTGCAAGGAAGGTAACGACTTTGCTATCTTTTGGAATTTGAACCCCGAACAATTCGGTGTCCTTCGAGGTGGTTCGGAAGAAGGTCTGTACCGCTGACTCAAAGCGCAAGGATTCTTCGAATGCAGGGCGCGCCAACGAATGGTCTAGGCACAATTTAGCGTATTCCGCGGGGTAGTTAGCCAAACACAGTATCGCGTTGCTGATACCGTTAACGGTGGTGTCCACGCCAGCAGAGAGGAATGATCTCACCAGCAAGGGCGCTTCATCATGGGTAATCTCTCCAGCATCAGCTGCTTGGTAGATCAGATCTCCAAACCCACCAGACCGCAGGTTTTCACGCTGGCAGTGAGCCATGATCCATGCGGTAACTGGCTGCACGAGCTCAGCTGATTTTTGTAAACGCTCGTTACGCGGTCCAAACGAGTTGAAGATCATGTTGCCGTATAAAAGAAGGTTCTCGCGATCCGCATCACCTACCCCCACTGCGTCGGGGAAAACCTTGAGTGGATAAACTTCTGACAGGTCCTTCACCGCATCAATGACTTCACCCGCGGCCTGCCGTGTCATCAACCGATCCACCAGCGACTCGGCTTCGGACGTGAAAGTAGCGCGGATCTGCATCACCGTTTTCGGCGAGAGAATTCGCGCAAGGACTGTCCTAGCCTTGGTGTGTGAAGGTGGGTCCGCTTCCAGGATAAGACTTTTCGGTCGGAACGGAGATTCCTTGTTGAAGTTAGCCAGCCCAACCCCTGCGCCTGAAATAAAAGTGCCGGGGTCGTTAAAAACGGCCTGCACGGATTCGTGGCGGGCGCAGGCGTAAATGCCGTAAGCAGGAATCCAAACCACTGGCCCTGCTTCGCGCAGCTGGCGATGTGCAGCATAAGGCTCACTCAAAAATTCGTCGCAGTAAGGGTCGATGTCGACCACAGGCACACCAAGGGGTGATGTTTCCATGGCGAGGGAAGGCGTGAAGCTGTCCATTGAATTTCCCATTGTATTTTTTGTCCGTCGTCAAATGGTTTGAGACTGATGGATTAATTTTTAAAGAAGAAACCGGGGCGTTGATTTAAAGTTTAAACGGTTTCACATCGGTGTTGTAGTCTTCTGCTTTGAACGGTCTTTGAATCGCTCCAGGTATGACCGCGCCCCGACGTTGGATGATTGCCGTTCACTTTTTGCCAGCACCTAGAAACTCTTTATGCCAACTCTAGCAAAGCCACTAAGAACAATACGTATCTTGTCCTGAGTCGAGTAATGCGCCTGGTGGCTCTTCTAATGTCTCTGACCACATGCTCTGCAGTGGCCTTAGGTTGATTAGATTTCGATTTAATCTTCACTCCTTGAGTTGAAAGATGAACCAAAACTCTCCTTTAATCAAGTACCCCTATTTGTCTCAACCACGCTGACGTCGGACAACCTCTTCCGCAACAAAACGCCTACGTTGAACGATTCAATCGGACGGTAAGATACGAGTGGTTGTTACAGTACTACTGGAAAGATTTGGCAGAGGTTCAAGACTTTGCAACGAAGTGGATGTGGTCTTACAACCATGATCAACTCAATATGGCCTTGGGCGGTTTCAGACCAAAGCAGCGACTGGCCATGGCTGCCTACCGTTTCTACTTCTGGCTCCCTTGCAAAAAGGGAGGATTACTCGATGACCTTGAGAAACAGTTCACCAAATATTTTCTGACCGCCAATTGATTGCCGCAGATAATTCATTTACACCATATCTTTTTGGCGGGGTAAACTGATGTCATGCAAAATGACGAAGGCCAAACAGTTAAGAGTCTCCACAATATTGTGTACTGCAGCCGGGCAGTACATAGCGTGGACAAAGAGGCGCTCGAAAAGATAATTACTACCGCCAGACACCACAACCCGAGATTTGGTATCACTGGGTTATTGGTTTTTGGTAGCGGTGTGTTTTTCCAATGGTTGGAAGGTCCAAAAGACAACGTGACCAGTTTGTTTAAGATGATTTCTGCAGACGCTCGCCATTCTGATGTTGTGCTTCTCACTCAAGAGGATGAGTTTCGCGAAAGGCTGTTTCCCAACTGGGACATGGAGCTGGTGGAGGCTGAAGATATCAGCGCCGTTCTAGAGGATGCCATGCATGAGGCCACAGACCCAAGGCAAAAAGATACCTTGTCTAATATGTTGCGGGAACTTAATAAGAGCGCACTTGGCCCGCATAACAACTAATTATTGCTGATGCAGGCGTTGCTACACGGATTTCTCTCATGTCGGATCGTGGTCGCATGGCTATCGCTGGCGCTGCTCCCTTTCAGTGAGCTGCGTCTCGCGCAGGCAGACACCTACGCCGTGCAGTCAGCCAAGCACGTATTCCAGGTGAATAAAGTGCTAGATGGTCTTGAGAACCCATGGTCCATGGCCTTCTTGCCGGACGGTCGCATGCTGATCACAGAGCGCGCAGGTCGCTTACGACTCGTCACAAAATCATTCCAGCTACACCCGACCCCCATTGCAGGTTTGCCGAAGATCAAGGCAGCAGGCCAGGGTGGCTTATTCGATGTTGCGATCCATCCCGACTATGCAGTCAACGGCTGGATCTATTGGGCTTACAACGAACCAGGGGCCGGTGGCTGGGGTACCGCTTTGGCACGGGGAAAATTACAAGACACACAGATGACGTCGGTAGAGGTCTTGTTCAGCATGCGTCCCAAATCACGTAAGAATCAGCATTTTGGTGGTCGTATCGTGTTCGACACCGGTGGCTTCGTGTACCTGACACTTGGCGACCGGGGGGACAGGGATCGAGCGCAAAAAATGGATGACCACGCTGGGTCCGTCATTCGTCTGCACGAGGATGGCCGTGTGCCGGAAAACAACCCCTTCGTGAAACTAAAAGGCGCTTTGCCAGAAAAATGGACATTGGGTAACCGCAACGTTCAGGGTGCTGCGCTACACCCTCAAACAGGCAAGCTGTGGACCCACGAACATGGCCCTCAAGGCGGTGATGAGGTTAACCTGATGTCCGCGGGCAGAAACTACGGCTGGCCAGTCGTCACTCACGGCGCGAACTATGGTCTTGGCACGAAGATCGGCGAAGGTCAAACCAAGGCCGGCATGGCGCAGGCTTTGAAAATATGGGTGCCCTCGATTGCCCCCTCGGGAATGGCGTTTGTAAATAGCCAAGAATTCCCTGAATGGTCAGGCAACCTACTCGTTGGTTCACTGCGTGCACAAACACTGGTAAGACTTGAGCTCGACGGCGACGCCGTCGTTGGCGAAGAGCGCTTGCTCGTTGGTCAGATTGGCAGAATTCGGGATGTACGCGTCGCTGAGGACGGCTTGATTTACCTACTCACGGACGCCCCAAACGGTGCCCTTTTCCAATTAGCGCGCACGCGACATTAAGGCTGGTAGCGCCCAGCTACCAAGCAAGGCCACACAGATGCGGCGGTTCTTCTGCTTCGATACCCCAGGGCATAACGACCTACTTGTGACTTAAGTCGGCAGCCGGTTCGAATATGGGTGGACGTTTTTCAAAATTTGCTTTGACCGCTTCCATTTGATTAGCGGTGCCAATCAGACCCGCCTGCAGCGATGCCTCTAAGGCTAACCCTGTGCGCTCATCTGCATGCCAGGCCCGCTCGTACAGCAACTTGCTCGCTCGCACGGCATCAGGGCTTTTGCCCGCGATTTCTTCGGCCAAGGCCATCGCTGCAGCGAAGGGGTCATCGGCTACACGGGTCACCATACCCACATCTTTCGCTTGGTGGCCGTTGAGCACGCGCCCCGTAAACGTCAGCTCTTTCGCCAAATCCATTGGCATCAGATCCCGTAGCGTTTGAGTCATGCTCATGTCTGGCACCAATCCCCACTTCACCTCCATGATGGACATTTTGATGTCCGGAGCCGCGATGCGAATGTCCGCGCCAAGGGCAATTTGGCAGCCACCACCAAACACCACACCGTGCAATGAAGCGATAACCGGCATGGGCAGGCGTTTCCATACCAAGGCCGGACGCTGCGCTCGGTTCTCGATTTGTCCATCCTTAGCCAACAACGAACTCGTATCAGCGTGGGATTGACGAGAGCCGTCTGACATGGAGGCAAAGTTCGCCATGTCCAAGCCCGCACAAAAGCCACGACCGTTACCGGAGAGCACCACAGCGGACACATCGCTCGCATTGGCTAAGGATTGGCCGGCCGCAATAATCGCGTCGAACATGTCATGACTTAGCGCGTTATATTTCTCTGCGCGATTCAAACGCACATCGGCGATGCCGTTGCTCACCTCGATTGTTACTAAATCGGTGTTCATAAGCCTCTCCCAGTAGTTAAAATTTACTCGCCTAAAAACGCGCACTCCACGACAGATGAAGTCTGATAGCGGATGCGACCACAACCAAGCGATTGGTTGATTGACACACAATAATTTTATAAGTGGTCACCATAGTTTCACAAGGGTGTTTGCATAAGAATACCTCGCGGGGGCATCACGTGAAGCGAGCAGTTACCCGTGCGACAGTTCGTTTTCCGTAACACGCTACGCTGATGGCTACGACTTTTTGAGACGATCTATGGCACTCAACTTCCTTGCAAATCAGGATCAACCGTCGCGTAGCGGACGCACACTGGATATGATCGACCCCGCTCTCGGGATCGCCTTCGACACTACTCCGCAATCGGACGCGAATGACATTGATGAGGCGGTATCAGCGGCGCAAGCCTGCTGGACGGGCTCTTGGCAAAAAACAAGTGCAGCCGAACGGGGCCGACTGCTAATGGCGTGGTCACGTGCCGTACACGCACATGTGGACGAGTTAGCGGCGTTGGAGCAAAAAGACTGTGGCAAACCCACTAAGCAGGCACTTGCAGATGCCAACGCACTCGTCCGTTACCTAGAGTTCTATGCCGGCGCAGCGGACAAATTAATGGGCGAGACCATTCCCTACCAAAACGGCTATAGCGTTCTGACTTGGCGTGAACCGCACGGCGTGACGGGGCACATCGTTCCATGGAACTACCCGATGCAAATTTTTGGACGTTGTGTCGGCGGCGCATTGGCCGCGGGTAACGTCTGCGTCGTGAAGCCAGCAGAGGATGCATGCCTGTCGCTGCTACGTGTTGCTCAATTAGGTCGCGAGGTTGGTCTGCCAGCAGGCGCGCTAAACATCGTGTGCGGCTTGGGCCATGAGGTCGGTGACGCCTTGGTGCGGCACCCTGGCATTGAACACATTAGTTTCACCGGGAGCCCGACCGTCGGTACGCTCATTCAGCAAGTTGCTGCACAAAGGCACTGCCCGGTCACCCTAGAGTTGGGCGGAAAGAGTCCGCAAATTGTCTTCGCCGATGCCGACTTGGATGCGGCTATCCCGGTCGTGGTGAACGCCATTGTTCAAAATGCCGGGCAGACCTGCTCGGCCGGATCACGCCTGTTAATTGAGCGGTCTATTTATGAGCCCTTGCTGGCGCGCTTAGCGACCGTCTTCTCCGGCTTGCGCGCTGGCGCGCCCGCGATGGACTTAGATCTTGGCCCCCTGATCCGTGCTAGCCAACTGGAACGGGTTCAGGCCTTTTTAAAGCAAGCCGAAGCCGATGGTATCGCTACGGTTGCCACGGGTAAGGTCGTTGCGGAGGCCCCCGTAACGGGGTACTTTCAGGCACCCGTACTTTTGCGGGACGTACCGCTACAACATAGGTTAGCGCAAGAGGAGGTGTTCGGCCCTGTCCTTTCTGCGATGCCATTTGATGACGAGGCGCAGGCTGTCGAACAGGCAAATGCAACACAGTTTGGACTGGTCGCAGGCATCTGGACGCGCGATGGCAGTCGACAATTTAGGATGGCCAAGCAGGTCCGTAGCGGGCAGGTATTTATCAACAACTACGGCGCAGGTGGCGGGGTTGAACTGCCCTTTGGTGGCGTTAAGTCAAGCGGCCATGGCCGTGAGAAGGGTTTTGAGGCGCTTTACGGTTTCACCACCTTAAAAACCGTTGCATTTCACCATGGCTGACAGCCCCAATCAAAGCCGCTCAGCCACCAACGGTGGCCTGATCAGGCTAAGGGCACTGCAAACAGGGCTGGCTTCACGTCGGCAAAGCTCCTCGCTAATCAGATCATTGACCAACATGACCTGCCCTGCGATGAAACTATCTGCAACGGAACCATCCCTCGCCGGCGAAGCAGCAAGGGACGGTCCGCAACATTAATCAATCACGGTTTAGCGACAGTGACTGTAATGGTTTTGCTCATTGCATCGCCATAGGATTGATGGGCGCCGTTACCAAACTGCAAGGTTAATTGATGCTGGCCCGGTGAGAGCTCCACGGTGGTTTCGGTCTGCCCTTTTCCGAAATGTAGATTTTGAGCATCGGCGGGAATGGATGTCCCCTTGGGAAGCGCGCCTCCGTCAATGATGAGGTGATGGTGTCCCAATTCTGGGCTCATGTTGCCAACGGGGCCAATCTGCTTACCCGTCAGGCCAAACACCAGTTTCACAGGACTTTGTACCGTCTGGTTTTGGGGTGGCGAGACGAAGAACACGCCCGCAGGCTCGCTCTCGGCGTGTGCAATGGACGACACCGCTACGACAGCGGAGGCAAGGATGAGGCGGTAAGGGAAGTTCATAAGTGTCAATATAGTTACAAAGTACTAATTTTAACACATTTTTATTTATCATTAATCCCTAAGACCCATATCACTCAAGGTTCTCTTGAGATGAAAGATAGGCTTGTGTTCGATTCAACGACCTTGCTGCTTAAGGCACTACAAACGGTGTCCGACATCAATCGCTGCTCAGCCAAGTAACCTAACAACTTAGAAAACAAAACCGGTTCAACCTGCGCCAAGCTCTTATGCATTTGCGCCGTTTTGGACATGCAGTTCACCGACCGACCTAACTCCTCACTCAGCAGGTCATTCACCAGCATCACCTGCCCTGCAATAAAGCTATCCGTGGCACCTGCATCAAGCAGTGGTCCCCCTTCTGCGCCCTCTCCCTCTAAATAAAAGGCTCGTACTGCGGAGGGAAGCGTCTGTGGTGTTTTCATGGAGCGTTGTCATTTACGTGATATTAAAAGTAGCTATTTAGTACTCTTTTACGCAATGTAACAGGCTAGCCGACCTGCTGACAAGTAGGGAATAGCATGAGTTCCGCACAAAATTCAAGCGCGTGCACCCAACCGGGCTGGGAGCGCATCGGGCCGACCTGCTATACGACGGTCAATGCAGAGCGCAACTGAGCAAGCTCAGCCACCGCCTTTTCTGCCACCTCCGGTGTGATGAGGGCGCTTTTGGCCATGGCCCAGACCATTTTGATCAGATCGTCGCAATCGGCTGCACGAAAGTGCAAATTTAGCCTAGCAATCGCTTCTGGCGAATCCAATGCATAACCGCGCGCGCGCGAAATGAGAACCAGAGACCAAACGTACTTGGTATCCAAGAAAGCTCCGGAAGGCCGGTAAATCGCTAAACCGACCGACCTCAATGTCAACGATATTTTCGTAGTACGCTTGGGTATAAGCGGGAATAGTAAAGGGCGTACGCTGCGTGTTCAATTTGAAACCTTCAAAAAACCAAGATAACCCATTACGGGTCTACGCGACGAATTGGCGCATTCACGCGATAAATCTCCTCTACGCGCAGCGCCAATGCATCCCCAACCTCTTCTGTCACTAAGCCGTCACGCACCAACTCAGCTAAAAGTTGGGCAAACACATTGGGCTGAATGCGCTTCAAATACTTGTGCATTTCGTTGAGACGAACGCTCGATACCTGCAGCCGCCCCCTCTCTTCAGAAATGAGGTCATTGATCAGCATGACTTGCGCTGACAAAAAGGCATCTGCGTTCGCACCTGACCCGCTCAGATCAAGTAAACCGTCCGCAAGAAAGGGTTGAAAAAATGCCCTGACCTTGGCGGGAATAGTCAACGGTGCTTGCACCCTCACGACTGGCTACCCATACTGCGCTCCTATCGAGCCGTGCGGTTCGCTTTCAAAGCTAACCTTAATTTGACCGCAACAACAACGACCACTAATTTTCATCACCTATCTCCTTCTCTGCAGGAGAGAGGTTTGTTTGATTGTTCTGTGCGCCAAAGGCAGCCTTAACGACCGCTCAAGAACCTTGCCAGCCTCGCAACGGTCGCGTTTTCTTTTCTGGTCGGAGCGCGCCGAGTCTCTTTTTTCTTTCCAAACTCGACCTCACGGACTTGGTAGCGCGGTTCTGGATTAGCGTTTATCGCCCGCTCATAACGTGCTTCCTCCTCATCTTCGCTCAAGCTTCGAATATGCGCATCCAACCGTTGCGATGATCGGATGGCTTTATTGATCTTGATGTCAAGATTCACTTTCTCTACTTGTACTTGCGCTAACGCCATTCGCGCCATGATTTTGTCATCCATTACCCACCTCCTCGTGCCGTGTAAGCTGTAGCGTTAGTCTTCGATCGATCAGCGCACGATAATGTCATCGGCATACGCAGCGACAGCACCAACCACCGCCAGCAGGTCTTCGGGCTCAACGCCCGCTTCCTCCAAAACGCCCGTTAATATGCTCACAACCTCATCAAAGTCAGCCTCTGTGACGCGAAGCGGCTGATGGGCATCTGCCATTCGCTGATGGGTGAACTCTTCCGAAGGTTTACCCATCGCCTGGCGAAAAAATGCGACCTGGTGCGCAATGAGCCGCGGCATATCAATGCCTGCAAAGTAAGGCGCCAGACGCTCACTATCCATGACACGGGCGTAAAACGTTCCGACTAGGCCGGTAATCACCGGCACGCCGCCGTATTTATCAAAAAGGGCTTGTTGTGCGTTACTCATGTGACGATCTCGGATATTCGATTTATTTAAAGAGGTTAAATTTAGCCACGGCCGCTCAGCCACCGAGAAAACGCCTGAACGGCCTTGCCGCCCCTTTTACCCTCCCCGTTATCGCCAACGCTGTAGCGTGGACCTCGGTCGCCTAGGTACTGATCCATACGCCCATTAGCAACGTTAGCAACGTTACCGCCTGCGGCCTGGGCTTGCGCCGCTTGCGCCGCCTGCAGCTCGTGCATGGCGCGCACTTGGTTTGCCAAGGCTTCCGAAGCCAAAAGAGCTTGGCGAATTTGCGCATCTAGAGCTACTTTCTCTAAACGCATCTGTGTTTTCACCGCTTTAATTTCTCTAAGATCAGCCATTTCGCGCACCTTTATGAGTGATGTGACATACACAAAACTAAACAATGGCTTGAATTTAGCGATCAGGAATGGCCAACTCTCACAGGGGCTCACAAAGCTACACAACAACACACGAAATCAGAAAAAAAAGGGGGGTGTAGTGCCACTGTTTGATTTGTGACACAAATCAAACAGTGGGCACGCCTCGGTCAAGCGGTGAGCATGCCGCCGTCTATCGATATCGCTTGACCTGTCATACCACTCGATTCTGCAGAACCAAGAAAGACGGCCATGCCGGCAATTTCATCTACGTTGAGCACACGCGCCATGGGGACACGGGACATGATGCTTTGGATCAACTGCTCGGGAGAAACCCCCGCGCTTGCAGCCACCTCTGTCTTGAGGCTCTCAACCATATCTGTTTGCGTAAGGCCCGGACAAATGGCATTCACCGTCACGCCTTGCATGGCATTCACCGTCACGCCTTGCGTCGCCGTCTCTAAGGCCACGCAGCGAGTTAAGCCAACAACCGCATGCTTGCTGACGTTATAAGCGCTCTGGTTGCGGGATCCCGCCTTTCCAGCGCTTGACGCGATATTGACAATGCGCCCACTGCGTCGCTCCAGCATGTGCGCAAGCGCGGCTTGTGTCAGGTGTAAGACGCCAAAAAAATTCACATCTAATAGATCTTGGAAGTCTTTGGGCGTGTAATCTAAAAATGCGCGCGCGCGGTACACCCCCGCGTTATTCACCAAGGTATCTAACTGCCCCCACCGCGCAATAACACGGTCAACAATATGCTGGCAAGCATCGGCGTCTCGGACGTCAACCACGGCGAACATGAGCGATTGCGCCTCCATGTCTAACGCGGCCGCAGCTTGCGTCAGCTGCTCCTGATCCGTTGCAATTAAACAAAGCCGTGCGCCCTCGCGCGCATAGGCTTGCGCAATGGATAAGCCAATGCCTCTACTTGCGCCAGAAATAAGGGCAACCCGCCCCGTCATACGTCCTGCCATACCCATCTCCTGTACCGTCTAAGACGATATCATTTTGAGACGCTTCAGCGTAGGCTTATGTCTTGTGTGCTACATCTGCAACGGGAGACTCTCGCTAAGCGCAATTTACTCGACGCGGTAGTTGGGCGCTTCTTTGGTGATTTGCACGTCGTGCACATGGCTCTCCCGCACGCCGGCAGAGGTGATTTGCACGAATTCAGCGCGCTCTTGCATATCCGCTATGGAAGCGCAGCCGCAGTAGCCCATAGAGGCGCGTAGGCCGCCCGCAAGCTGATACAGGATAGCCACGACTGACCCTTTGTACGGCACGCGTCCTTCAATGCCCTCGGGCACCAACTTATCCGCATTGGGATTGCCCGTACTCGACTCTTGAAAGTAACGATCCGCACTGCCCTGTTGCATCGCGCCAATGCTACCCATCCCGCGGTAACTCTTGTAGGAGCGGCCCTGAAACAGAACAATCTCCCCAGGAGCCTCTTCCGTACCCGCGAACATGCCACCCATCATCACGGTACTGGCGCCCGCCGAAATGGCTTTGGCGACATCGCCGCTGTAACGCACACCACCATCAGCAATCAAAGGCACGCCCGTGCCTTTTAAGGCCGCTGCAACGTTATCAATGGCGGTAATTTGTGGCACGCCAACACCTGCGACGATGCGGGTTGTGCAAATACTGCCAGGACCAATTCCGACTTTCACCCCATCGGCACCCGCCTCGACCAACGCCAATGCGGCTGCGCCGGTTGCGATATTGCCGCCAATAACCTGAATGTGTGGGTAGTTTTGCTTGACCCAGCGCACGCGCTCGATCACCCCTTTGCTGTGTCCATGAGCGGTGTCCACCACAATGGCATCCACGCCCGCAGCGGCCAAGGCGGCCACGCGTTCTTCGGTGCCCTCGCCCACGCCCACGGCCGCACCCACACGCAATTTGCCCGCTTCATCGCGCGCCGCATTGGGAAAGTTGAGTTGTTTGGTGATGTCTTTCACAGTGATCAACCCACGAAGCTCAAACTGCTCGCTCACCACCAGCAAACGCTCCAACTTATGGCGGTTCAAAAGCGCCTTTGCTTGCTCGGGCGTTGTCCCCTCTGGCACCGTAATCAGACGATCTTGTGGTGTCATGATCTCGGACACGACTTGGTCATAGCGGGTCTCAAAGCGGAGGTCGCGCCCCGTTACGATCCCGATCACCCTACCGGCCTCGACCACAGGAAAGCCAGAGACGCCCAGCTCCTCGGACAACTGCATCACTTGGCGTACGGTGTAGTTGGGGGTAATCACCACGGGGTCACGTAAGACGCCACTCTCGTAACGCTTTACCTTCGCCACCTGTGCGGCTTGCTCTTGGGCTGTGAGGTTTTTATGGATGATACCTATGCCGCCCTCTTGAGCCAAAGCAATGGCCAAGCGAGACTCCGTTACGGTATCCATCGCTGCTGAGACCAGCGGCAGTTTCAGCGTGATGTCACGCGTGACCTGGGTCGTCAGATGCGTATCTTTGGGAAGTACTTCGGAGAAAGCGGGAACCAGTAAAACGTCGTCGAACGTGAGAGCCGGACCAAGTAAGCGCATTTCAAAGCTCCAAAGAGCAATATTCTAATCCCGCGCCGCGCTTGCGCTGTATACACCTTGGCGCTCAATACCCGGGTTTAGCCCCGGGTCGCCGCTTAGAAAAAAGGCCAGCGCTGCGCGCGCCCTGCTTCGCGAAGCGCTCACGTCGCGCAACCATGGGGTCAACCAACAGCCCGCGCGACAAATTGACATGGTCGCCATCGCGTAAAACATCGTCTAATTTTGCGCGTCGATTCCAAATGGAGGGGTGCAAGTCGCCATCTAGAGCAGATTGCGCCGCCTCTTTCCAAAGCGGATCGGCAAGCAGTTGCGCAACGCAGTCACCCAAAGTTGCGCCCAACGTAAGCTCTAGACTGCACGCGCGCACCACGCGCTCTTTTGGAGAAAAGGTTACGTCGATGTGCATAGGAGTCAGAGCGATTTCGTACCGTAGACGTCGTCGGCTCGTGCAACAAACGCATCGACCAAGTTACCAGCGATTTTGTCAAAAACAGGGCCTACGAGGGTTGCCAACGTCTTGCTAGAAAAGGCGTATGCCAAGCTAAACGTGACCTTGCAAGCACGTGCGCGCCCCTCATCGTCAGTCTCGCCCAACGGCGTAAATTGCCAACTCCCTTGCAAATGCGAAAAGGGCCCCTCGATCAACTGCATATGCACCGCACGATCGGGTTCGTGCCGATTGGCCGTCGTGAAGCTTTGACGTAAACCACCCAATGACATACCCACCTTCGCGGTCATCTCATGGTCGGTGCTCGCCAACACCTCGGAGCGGTCGCACCAAGGCAAAAATTCGGCATAACGGGCCACATCGGTTACCAAAGCGTACATTTCTTCGGGGCTGTGACTGAGTAAAACAGACTTGCTAACAGTTTTCATACAATGGAAGGCTTTTCAGCATTTGCCCTATTTTAGGCAGACCTCAACTTTAACCTAGGCACCATGGCTACCAACAACACATCGGGCAAAGAAAAAAAGCCCTTGCCAGCGCGCATCGCCGACAACAAGAAGGCGCGGTACAACTACGCCATCGAGGAGACGCATGAGGCGGGTATGGTGTTAGAGGGCTGGGAGGTGAAGGCGCTACGCGCAGGCAAGGTACAGCTGACCGATGGATACGTTGTCATTCGTGATGGGGAGTTATTCATTATTGGCTGTCAAATCAACCCCCTCATCAGCGCATCGACCCATGTGCGGACAGACACCGCACGCATTAAGAAGCTGCTGCTGAAAAAGGACGAGATCCGACGCTTGGTCGGTAAAGTCGAGCAACGCGGTTTCACGCTGGTGCCACTCAATTTACATTGGAAAAACGGGCGCGTTAAATGTGAAATCGCACTCGCCAAAGGAAAAGCCGAGCACGACAAGCGCTCCACCATTAAAGACCGCGAGGGCAAGCGCGAGGTCGAGCGGGCTATGAAAGACCGCAACCGCTAAGCCGGTGGTGGGCAAGCACTAGTAGCCAGCAGCTAGCAACTGGCTAGGCCCGCCCTTACTCAGACGTCAAACGCCAGCCTCTAGGCCTGCCAACGGGTGCGACGATGCGTCATCCCAAGGTGACTTAAAAAAGGCATCTACCAACTCTGGACGCACATCCGCAATGACGCTGGGGTTCCACTTAGGCTGGTGGTCCTTGTCTACAGCCAAAGCACGCACGCCCTCCACCGTCTCGCTCGCCTTGCCCGGCCGTAAATAGAAGCAGTGATGAACCATGTCTCGTTCCATACGCAGGTCATCGGCTAACGACAATTTGCGCGCACGGCGAATTTGCTCGAGCACCACATGCAACATCAATGGTGAGCGCGTTAACAAGGTCGCGTGGGTCTGTTGTGCCCAAGCGCCCACCTCTGCGACCTCGCTCCCGTCACTGCCCTCGGCTCCCAAGGCCAGAAGCGCAGCCATGATGTCGGCCACCGTATCTTTTGCAAACACGCTGTCAATCGCCTCACCCAGCTTAGAAAACGCAGGTTCGGGTGCGCGCGACGCCTTCACGCCCACCCAATGTGCGACGGCCTCGCCGGTCTCAAACGGGGTGCTCGCCAACTCATCCCACAAGATACTGAGGCTTGCGCGCTCGACACAAATATCTGCAAGTCCTAGGGCCAATGCATCGCCGGCCTGCAAGACCTGACCAGTCAAACCCAACCACTCGCCTGTGCGCCCAGGCGCGCGACTTAAGAAGAAGCCCCCGCCCACATCGGGAAATAAACCAATATTGGTCTCCGGCATCGCCAGCTTGCTATGCGGCGTGACCACACGCAGGCTCGCACCTTGCGCAATGCCCATGCCACCGCCCATCACCACACCATCCATCAGGGCGATATAAGGTTTCTTGTAGGTATGAATCAGGTAATTCAGCGCGTACTCTTCCGTAAAGAAAGCGTCTAAATCTGAGTCACCAGCCAAAGCAGCATCGTGGAAAAACCGAATATCCCCACCCGCGCAAAAATGCCCAAAAGGACCATTTTTATCGGTGCCTCGTACAACCACGGCCAGCACCTGTGCGTCATCTTGCCAAGCCTTTAGGTGGCTAGTCAGTGCACGCACCATGTCCAGCGTCAGTGCATTTAAGGCTTTCGGGCGCTGCAAGGTAATGAGGCCCACACGGCCACGCACCGCGGCGTCAACAAAGGGGGAAGTTTCCGTTACAACTGTCATTTCTTCTCCAAGAAGAAAGGGCACCACTGGCGCCCTTTTCTGTTAGCCCCCTGAGGTATCTCGACCCGCTCGCTTACGCTCGTGCTCTTTCAAGAAGCGCTTACGCAAACGGACACTTTTCGGTGTAATTTCCACCAACTCATCATCCTCGATGAATTCCACACCATACTCCAAAGTTAAGGCAATTGGCGGGGTAATTTTCACCGCATCCTCCTTGCCGCTAACGCGGAAGTTGGTCAACTGCTTGGTACGTGTTGCGTTCACGACCAAATCGTTGTCGCGGTTGTGGATACCCACAATCATGCCTTCGTATACCGGGTCATTGGCTTTCACCAACATGCGACCACGGTCGTCCAATTTACCCAAAGCGTAAGTGAAGATCTCACCGTCATCCATAGAGATGAGTACGCCGTTTTTACGGCCACCAATGTCGCCCTTATGTGGCTCGTACCCATCAAAGATGTTAGAGATGAGGCCAGAACCACGCGTCAAGTTTAAAAACTCGTTGGTGAAGCCAATTAGGCCACGCGCAGGAATACGGTACTCCAATCGCACGCGACCCATGCCATCGGGCTCCATGTTCACGAGCTCGCCTTTGCGCTCACCCAAGGCCTGCATCACGCCGCCCTGATGCGTTTCCTCGATATCAGCGGTGACCAACTCAATTGGCTCACAACGCTCACCATCGATATCACGGAAGACCACACGTGGCTTAGAAACCGCTAGCTCAAAGCCCTCACGGCGCATGTTTTCCAACAGAATGGTGAGGTGTAATTCACCGCGACCCATTACTTCAAAAATACCTTCTTCATCGGTCTCCGCTACGCGCAAGGCAACGTTGTGCTGCAACTCTTTTTGGAGACGGTCCCATAACTGACGGCTGGTAACAAACTTGCCTTCACGCCCCGCCAAAGGGCTGGTGTTCACACAGAAGTTCATCGTCAACGTCGGCTCATCAACCGTCAACATCGGCAACGGTGCGGGGCTTTGTGGATCGGTAATGGTCACACCGATACCAATATCGGCAATACCGTTAATCAACACAATATCGCCAGGGCCCGCTTCCGTAACTTGAACGCGCTCCAAGCCGTGGAACTTCAAGACTTGGTTAATACGCCCTTTAATGGTCTTACCATCTGGGCCTTCCATCACCAACACGTCCATCTGTGGCTTCAAGGTACCTGCAGAGATACGACCCACACCAATACGGCCAACGAAGGTGGAGAAATCGAGTGCAGACACCTGCAACTGCAACGGGCTTGCCGGGTCACCACTTTGCGCAGGCACGTGGCTTAAGACGGTATCAAACAAGGCCGACATATCGGGGCCCCACTGCTCACCAGGAGCGCCTTCAACCAGAGACGTCCAACCATTAATACCTGAGGCATAGACCACTGGGAAGTCCAGTTGCTCATCCGTCGCACCCAACTTGTCGAACAAGTCAAAAGCCTCGTTCACCACATGGTCAGGGCGTGCGCCTGGCTTATCAACTTTGTTAACGACAAGAATCGGACGCAGGCCGAGAGCCAAGGCTTTTTTCGTCACAAAGCGCGTTTGTGGCATGGGGCCCTCTTGCGCATCAATCAACAGCACCACGCCATCGACCATTGACAACGCACGTTCAACTTCTCCACCGAAGTCCGCGTGTCCGGGCGTATCGACGATGTTGATGTGCGTGCCTTTCCAGCTCACGGCACAGTTTTTTGCCAAGATGGTAATGCCGCGCTCGCGCTCGATCGCATTGTTGTCCATCACGGTATCCACTACTTTCTCGTGGTCGGCGAAGGTACCGGATTGACGCAGCAACTGGTCAACCATGGTGGTTTTGCCATGGTCAACGTGGGCGATGATGGCGATGTTACGAATAGGCGTTGTCATGAAAATCCTAAAACACTAAAAACAAAAAATAAACAATTAGCAGGCGGGCGACGGCGCACCAGCTTGCAACAAGCACTGTGATACCTCAACGGGGCTTAACAATCGGGTCGGAATCAACTCGCCCCCCGCCACGTGGGCAGAGCCCAAGAAAGCTTGCGGCTCAGCGCCCCAAACGGCAATCAAGGCAGGCGCCTCGATGTCATACAAATCGGGCTTACGCAAGCGCACGCCACTCAAAAAACGACCCGCTTCCGCAGCCTCTAGCGTGACCGTTGGCACATCACTGAGCAAACAATCCACGGGCAACAGAGCAGACAGACGCGCCTCTTCTGGTAACGCTTCAAGGGCAGCCAAAGAAATAGGTTGGTAATCGGGGCGCACGGCTTCCAAGGAAAAGCCACCAGTTTGCGAACGCCGCAGGCTCGCCAAGTGGGCGCCGCAACCCAGCGCTTCACCAATGTCCTCACCGAGCGTGCGGATGTACGTCCCCTTAGAGCAGCGCACCGATAATTTGATTTGATCTCGCACATCACTCAGACGCAACTGAAGGTCAAATATCGTGATCTGTCTAGGCTCACGCACAACGGTCTCACCCGCTCGCGCGTAGGCGTATAGCGGCTTGCCGTCCTTCTTCAAAGCAGAGTACATGGGTGGCAATTGGGAAATTTCCCCAGAAAACTGTACGGCAACCGCATCAAGATCAGCCTGAGTCAGTGCGGGCACCGCCCGCGTCTGCAACACGTCTGCAACACATCGCCCTCGGCGTCTGCTGTGGTTGTGGTACGTCCCAACTGCACGTCTGCAACATAGGCCTTGTCGGCATCGAGATGCATTTGACTAAACTTGGTCGCAGCACCGAAGCAAAGCGGCAACACGCCAGTAGCCAAGGGATCTAACGTCCCGGTATGGCCCGCCTTTTCGGCGCGCAGTAGCCACTTGGCTTTTTGCAAAGCCTGATTACTTGATAGACCTATGGGTTTGTCCAACAGCAACACCCCATGAACTGGGCGCCGCTTCACCGAACTCCCCCGCTTCTGCGGTGAGTTCATGGTGTTAATCCTCTTTGGCCCGCGATGAGACCGCTTTTGCGATCAGGGCGTTCATATCTGCGGCGTGCTCTAAGGTGCGATCAAAGTGAAAATGCAAGGTAGGCACCGTGTGAATGTGCAGGCGTTTAAAGAGCCCACTGCGCAAAAACCCAGCGGCTTGATTCAACGCCACCGCGCATTGCTCTGGATCACCCACCAAGACACTAAAAAACACCTTGGCATGGGCATAGTCCGGCGTGACCTCAACGGACTGGATCGTGACCATCCCCACGCGCGGGTCTTTCAACTCGCGCGCAATGAGCTCCGACAAATCCCGTTGGATTTGGTCAGCAACCCGAAACCCACGGTTAGGGGTGGTTGACTTTTTAATCGCCATAGGTATGCACCGAACGCGCGCTTAGGCCTTAGCCTAACGTGCGCGCCACTTCCTTGATTTCGAAGAATTCCAAGATATCGCCTTCGACGATTTCGTTGTAACCCTTGATGTTCAAACCACACTCGAAGTTCTCACGCACCTCTTTGGCATCGTCTTTGAAGCGCTTGAGGGACTCCAACTCACCCGTGAAGATGACCACGTTGTCGCGCAACACACGCAACTTGGCGGAGCGACGCACCACGCCGGATGTAACCATACAACCTGCGATTGCGCCAATCTTGCTAACGCGGAAGACCTGACGAATCTCGGCATTACCAATGATTTCTTCACGCTTATCGGGCGTCAACATGCCGCCAATCGCGGCCTTCACTTCGTCTACAGCGTCGTAAATGATGTTGTAGTAGCGCACATCGATCTCGTTGTTCTCGGCTTGCTTACGCGCGCCAGCATCGGCACGCACGTTAAAGCCAATGACCACTGATTTCGAGGCAATAGCCAAGTTGACATCGCTCTCGCTGATACCACCCACGCCTGCCATGACGATTTGAACCTTCACCTCGTCGTTCGACAACTTGAGCAGAGACGACGCCAGCGCTTCTTGCGAACCCTGCACGTCGGCCTTGATGATCAAAGGCAGCGTCTTGACCTCGCCCGCACCCAAGTGACCAAACATATTCTCGAGCTTTCGTTCGACAACTTGAGCAAAGACGACGCCAGCGCTTCTTGCGAACCCTGCACGTCGGCCTTGATGATCAAAGGCAGCGTCTTGACCTCGCCCGCACCCAAGTGACCAAACATATTCTCGAGCTTTGCGGCCTGCTGTTTCGCCAACTTCGTTGAGCGGAACTTACCCTGACGGTAGGTGGCAATTTCTCGCGCGCGACGCTCATCCAACATGACCATAAAGTCGTCGCCAGCCGCCGGCACATCAGCCAAACCTTGGATTTCAACTGGGATCGATGGACCCGCCGACTTGATGGCAACGCCGTTCTCGTCCAACATGGCACGCACGCGGCCATGGCTGTGTCCAGCCAACACCACATCGCCTGCACGCAACGTGCCCGACTGCACCAACACGGTGGCAACGGGGCCGCGACCCTTATCCAAGCGCGCCTCAACCACAACCCCTTTGGCCATCGCATCAACGGGTGCACGCAGCTCTAAGATTTCGGCTTGCAACAATACCTGCTCAAGCAAGTTTTCAATACCTTGCCCGGTCTTCGCAGACACCTCAACAAACGGTGAATCACCACCGTATTCTTCAGGCACCACCTCTTCAGTCACTAACTCGCCGCGCACACGCTCAGAGTTCGCACCGGGCTTGTCAATTTTGTTAATCGCCACAACCAAAGGCACGCCAGCCGCTTTCGCGTGCTTGATTGCTTCTTTGGTTTGCGGCATGACGCCATCGTCCGCAGCCACCACCAAAATAACAATGTCCGTCGCTTTTGCGCCGCGAGCACGCATCGCCGTAAAGGCCTCGTGACCGGGGGTATCGAGAAACGACACCATACCGCGCGCCGTCTCCACATGGTAGGCACCGATGTGCTGGGTGATACCACCTGCCTCACCGCTTGCCACCTTAGCGCGACGGATGTAATCCAACAACGATGTCTTACCGTGGTCAACGTGGCCCATAACGGTCACGACAGGCGCACGCGGCAGCGATTCACCCGAGTGGCCCATGGCCTCCTCTTCGGTAAACGCCTCAGGGTCATCCAACGCAGCAGGCACCGCTGTGTGTCCCATTTCCTCGACCAACACCATTGCGGTATCTTGATCCAATGACTGGTTGATTGACGCCATTTGACCCAGCTTCATCAACTCCTTGATGACCTCAGACGACTTAACCGACATCTTGTGCGCCAAGTCGGCCACTGTGATGGTTTCAGGCACGTGGATCTCAAGTATCTTGAACTCGGTTGGTGCAACGAAGGTGGACTCTTCATTGCGCCCGCGCTTGTCGCCTCGGCGTGAGCCGCCCCTCGGGCCACCGCGCCAATTGCCACCACGACCTGCCGTCGTGTCGCCACGCGTCTTGAGCGCTTTTTTCTTGGCAACGTCGTCCGTCCAAGTTGAAGACAGCTTCTCTGACTTAATTTCTTTGCGCACACCAGGCTTAGCCGCCTCGACCTTTGCAATTTCTTCAGGCTTCTTTGCCACCAAGATTTTCTTCTGGGGCGTCGCCATCATTTCGCGAATCGCAGCCGCCTCAGCCTCAGCCTTTTTGCGACGCAGGCCGAGGGCCTTAACCCGCTCATCTTCTGCCTTAGCGTCGTCTTGGGCTTTCGTTTTTGCCGCCGCAGCTGCTGCGGCAGCTTGCGCCGCCTTTTCAACAGCGGGGTCAGCCACGACTGCCGCAGGCTCCTCAACGGGTGCGGCCTTCTTCTCGTTTTTCCAACTGTTCGCAGCGGCCGCTTCCGCCATGGAGGCGGCCCGGGCTGCATCACGCGCATCGGACTTGGCCTCCGCTGCTGCTGACGCTGCTGAGGCGACTGCCTCGGCAGACTTGGGCTCTGTCTTTGCCTCTGCCGCTTGCGCGTCGGCCAATGCCTTCGCGCTAGCCTCTGCCGCCGCTTCTGCAGCCGCCGCTGCCGCACGCGCAGCACGGGCCTGCTCGATCGCGACCTCTTCAAGGCGCAAACTTTCAGCCTCTTCAGCCGCCGCCGCCACTCGACGCTCTAACTCAGCGTCAACGGGCTTGGGTGTCACCGCCTCGTCGTCGCGACGAACAAACGTACGCTTCTTACGAACCTCGACCTGAATCGTTCGTGCGCCGCCACGGGCGTCCGCCTGCTTGATTTCAGAAGTTGATTTCTTCACCAGCGTAATTTTCTTACGTGCGGTGGTAGCGGTGCCATGCGAGGACTGCAGGTGCGACAGCAATTGCTGCTTGTCTGCATCGGATACCGCATCAGTGGCACTCGCCTTGTTGACACCCGCGCTAGCGAGTTGTTCCAACAAAGTATCGGTGGGTTTTTGCAGTTCTGCTGCTAATTCGGCGACGGTGGTACTGGTCATAAATTTCTTTCCTGTGGGCCTCCGTGATCAAGATTGCTGTTCGGCGTTGTCGGCAGCTTCGTCCGACTCACCAGCGAACCAATGCTCGCGTGCTTTCATGATCAAGGCAGTCGCCTCTTCTTCCGTTTGTCCGGTAATCTCGACCAACTCATCGGTTGCCAAATCGGCAAGGTCATCACGGGTGTGGATGCTGGCATCTGCGAGTTTTGAAATGAGCTCGACGTTCAAGCCATCAAGGTCACGCAGGTCTTGCGACACGTCGCCTACGCTCTCTTCGTGCGCCAGCTCCATCGTTAGCAAGACGTCTTTGGCACGGCTACGAAGTTCGTTCACCGTATCCTCGTCAAACGCATCGATTTCGAGCATCTCGGCGATTGGCACATAGGCCACCTCTTCGAGACTAGCGAAGCCTTCTTGAATCAGGATGTCAGCGATTTCCTCATCGACATCCAACTTCGTTGTGAACAATGTACGAACCGACTGGGCTTCCTCAGCCTGCTTTTGCTCTGACTCGTCAGCGGTCATGATGTTGATGCGCCAGCCTGTCAACTCAGACGCCAAGCGCACGTTTTGGCCACCACGGCCAATGGCGATCGCAAGGTTTTCCTCGTCAACCACCACATCCATTGCGCCGCGCTCCTCGTCCACCACGATAGAACTCACGTTTGCGGGAGCCAAAGCGCCAATAACGAATTGCGCGGGATCTTCGCTCCAAAGCACAATGTCAACGCGCTCGCCTGCCAGCTCATTGGTGACGCCGTTCACTCGCGAGCCGCGCACACCAACACACGTGCCGATGGGGTCAACGCGTGGGTCATGTGACAACACGGCAATCTTGGCGCGTGAGCCCGCATCACGGGCGCACGATTTAATTTCTAGGGTGCCCTGCTCAATCTCTGGCACCTCGTTGCGGAACAGCTCAATCATGAACTCAGGCGCTGAACGCGACAGCAGAATGGGCGCGCCACGCAACGTGGTGTCCACTTCCATGATCATTGCGCGAACCCGGTCGCCTGGACGGAAGTTCTCTTTGGGAATCATCTCCGTGCGGCGCAAGCGGCCCTCCACACGGCCACTTTCAACAATGATGTCGCCCTTGTCCATGCGCTTAACGGCACCAACAAGAATCTTGTCGCCACGCGCCATGAAGTCGTTCAGAATCGTTTCGCGTTCAGCCTCACGAATCTTTTGCAAAATCACTTGCTTGGCAGCCATCGCGCCTATACGACCGAACGGAACCGACTCGATAGGCTCTTCTATGTAATCGCCAACTTGGATCTCGGGATCCTCTTCAGCTGCGTCAGAGTAAATATCTCGGGATCCTCTTCAGCTGCGTCAGAGTAAATTTCTTCGGCATCGGGGTTTTGCAGGCCGGCCTCGTCGGGCACAACCAACCAGCGGCGGAAACTCTCGGTTTCACCGGTGTCTTTGTCCATCGCCACCCGAATATCAGCCTCTTCGGGGTATAGCTTCTTTGTTGCTGACGCCAACGCCAACTCAACCGCAGCATAGACAACATCACGCTCGACGCTCTTCTCGTGAGAGATTGCATCTACCAACATTAATAGTTCGCGATTCATAACAAGTCGCCAGCCTTTCAATACACAAAACTCAAAAACTTAAAGCTGACCGAACACCGTGTCCGTCAGCGCCCAGCGACTACGAGTCGCTGGCCTCACGCATACTTTTGGACTTGCGTCCCCGAAAATCCACAATCGACGCCAGCCTGGCCTCACGCACATCAGCCCATTCAAACTGCAACGCACGCATCGCTTCGGCTTGTTCAGCCGCACGCTTTTTGCCCACCTTCACACCGGGCTTCACCGGCGGCGCATCACTCCAAACCAACTGCCACTGCCCGGGGCTAACTGCCTCGAGCAAACCGCGAAATTTCTTGCGGTTCGCAGAAATACCTGAATCCGTCACCCCAATGGGCTCTTTTAATATCACGTCAACCATCTCGCCCGTAAAACGCTCAAGATCGGCGTCGTTACGCAGCAAGCGATCGATACCCGGCGAGCCCACCTCTAGCCGGTGGTAATCAACGTTTTCAACCTCAAAGAAGAATCGCAACTGCTTGGTAACGACCTCACAGTCTTCAACCGTCACCATTTGTTCCGGCGTGCCTGGCGTGAACGGCATGTCAATCGTTATTCGCAGCAATCCCGCGGCGGAGCGTTCAATCTCCACGAGGTCATAACCCAAACCAGTCACACTGGTCTTTACTGCATCCTGCCAAGACATGTCGCTAACGTCGCCCTCGTTTAACCGTTTATTACTGACCCAAAAACACATATCGCCCGAACACACGAAGCCGCACTGGGTAACGCTAATGCGTCACACTAATCAGTACCGGCACACCGCACGTCGAGCGAAGGCAAAAAAAATGAGCGGTTAAAACCCGCCCATTTGGTCGTGAAGGTCGAATTTTAACCCGAAATTCAAGGTAAATCAAAGAACTGGAAACGAAACTTACAGGGCGCACCCCAAATTCGCGGTTTCAACACGACACCCGCCACCTCAAGGTCATTACGCGGCCAACCGATACCGCGACCGCAATGTTTGAGTAGTTCTAAATACCTAAATAAAACATTCAGGTGCGTGCGACAATCAGGCCCTTCGGGGCCAAACCCCCGCGCAGATAACTGCTTGATTAAACACATGGGAGGTTCACGTGAGCGAACGCACTGGTTTCTTAAAAGGTAAAAAATTACTCATTACGGGCGTTCTGTCCAACCGCTCCATCGCCTACGGCATTGCCAGAGCCTGCCACGCGCAGGGCGCCGAGTTGGCATTCAGCTACGTTGGCGAACGCTTTAAAGACCGTATTACTGGCTTCGCAGCAGAATTCGACTCAAGCCTGATCTTTGACTGCGACGTCGGCAGCGACGAACAAATCGCGGCGCTTTTCACCGATCTTGCCAAAGTCTGGCCGACCTTTGATGGCTTTGTACACGCCATCGGGTTTGCACCCGCCGAGGCCATTGGTGGCGACTTTTTAGAGGGCCTGAGCCGCGAGAGCTTCCGCATTGCGCACGACATCAGTGCTTACAGTTTTCCCGCAATGGCCAAGGCGGCTCTACCGTACCTCAACGATAAGTCTGCCCTGCTCACCCTGTCCTACCTCGGTGCCGAGCGCGCCCTACCAAACTACAACACCATGGGTCTCGCCAAGGCGTCTTTAGAGGCCTCAGTGCGTTACACCGCGGAATCTTTGGGGCCTAAAGGCATTCGGGTGAACGGCATCAGTGCTGGGCCCATCAAGACCTTGGCTGCCAGTGGCATCAAGGGTTTCAGCAAGATATTGGGGCAGGTCGCCGAAACGGCACCCCTGCGCCGCAACGTCAGCATTGACGATGTGGGTAACGTCGCCTCATTCATGCTCAGCGACCTTGCCAATGGCGTCACTGCCGAGATCACATACGTCGATGCGGGCTTCAGCAAGGTCGTCGGCGGCATGGCCGATTAAGCACCCACGTCACACACCCCCTTTCTTTCCCCTTCAAACCACTCCATATTTAGGAACCTCACATGACTATTTCTCTTTGGTGCGTGCTCATCGCCGGCCTTCTCCCCTTAATTGCCACGGGGATGGCCAAGTTCGGTGCGCAAGACCCCGAAGAGCAAGCGGCAGCAAAGCGTTATGACAACCGCGCGCCACGCGCCTACCTCGATGGCCTCGTTGGGCGTCGCCAGCGCGCGCACTGGGCCCAGCTCAATAGCTTTGAAGCCTTCCCGCTCTTCGCAGCTGCCGTGGTCGTGGCACACCTCATGCAGGCAAGCCCCGCCGTGGTTGACACCTTGGCCATGCTATTTATTGCCTTTCGCTTGTCATACATCTGGGCCTATATATGGGACCACCCTCGCGTACGGTCTTTGGTTTGGGCAGCGGCAATGCTGTGCAACATTGGCTTGTTCGTCGCCAGCGCATAAGCGCAAGTCGCTGCATTGGGCACAAAAAAAGCGCTCCTCGGAGCGCTTTTTTTATGTTTGCCCCAACCAACAGGCTCGTTAACTACTCTGCACGCAATCCGCGAAGTAGCGCGTCACGCCATCCGCGTCAACCTGCTCAACCACGCCGTGAATATCCGTCTCAAAGCCCGGGCACTGCGCGTTGAACTCGCGCGAGAACTTGAGGTAGTCAACGATGCGCTCGTTAAACACCTCTCCTGGCACCAACAAGGGAATCCCTGGCGGGTAAGGCGTAATCAGACTCGTGGTGATGCGTCCCAACAAATCATCAATTGGCACCCGCTCGGTTGTGCGTCTCGCAATATGCGCAAACGCATCACCCGGTGTCATGGCTGGCGTGTGATCACTCAAATACATATCCGTCGTCAGGCGCGCAATGTCATGCTTGGCATACATGGCATGCACGTGCTGGCACAAGTCGCGTAGGCCCATACGCTCATACCGCCGTTGTTTTTGGCAAAATTCGGGCAGCACGCGCCACATCGGGTGGTTACGGTCGTAATCATCTTTAAACTGTTGTAACGCCGTTAACAAGGTGTTCCAACGGCCCTTGGTAATACCAATCGTGAACATCACGAAGAAGCTATAAAGCCCCGTCTTCTCAACCACCACACCGTGCTCGGCTAGAAACTTAGTCACGATGGATGCCGGAATACCCGACTCTGCGAACGTCCCGTCCAAGTCCAAACCGGGCGTCACAATCGTGGCCTTGATTGGATCCAACATGTTGAAGCCTTCAGCCAAATCACCAAAGCCGTGCCACTGATCTGACTTGGCACCACTCGCGCCCTTCAGCACCCAGTCAGCGCTATCGCCAATGCCCTCTTCTTCCGGGAGATCCTGCGGCCCCCAGACCTTAAACCACCAGTCTTCTGTGCCGTAGTCCTTCTCCACCTTGCGCATGGCGCGGCGGAAGTCCAGACACTCCAAGATACTCTCCTCCACCAAGGCGGTACCACTTGGCGGCTCCATCATGGCCGCCGCCACGTCACAACTCGCGATGATCGCGTATTGTGGCGAGGTAGACGTGTGCATGAGATAGGCCTCATTGAACAAGTGGGTGTCTAACTTCACCGTCTTAGAGTCTTGCACCAACACGTGGCTGGCCTGGCTGATACCGGCTAACAGCTTGTGTATTGACTGGGTTGCATACACCACGGCGTGCTCAGGACGCTCGCGGTGCTTGCCCATGGAATGGAAGGTGCCATAAAACGGGTGAAAAGACGCATGCGGCAACCACGCCTCGTCAAAGTGCAGATTGGTTACATAACCATCGAGCATGCCTTTAATGGTTTCGGTGTTGTACAACACACCGTCATACGTGCTCTGCGTGAGCGTCATCACACGGGGCGTAACCGTATCGGCGTCGACATGCGCGAGTAGCGGATTAGCGCGGATTTTTTCTTTAATCGTTTCTGGCTCAAACTCGCTTTGAGCGATGGGGCCAATAATGCCAAAGTGGTTGCGCGTCGGCTTCAAGAAAACCGGCACGGCACCCGTCATGATGATCGCGTGCAAAATCGACTTGTGACAGTTACGGTCCACCACCACCACGTCCCCGGGCGCCACGGTGTAGTGCCACACCATCTTGTTGCTGGTGCTGGTGCCATTGGTCACAAAGTAGCAATGGTCGGCATTAAAAATACGCGCGGCATTGCGCTCGCTCTCTGCAATTGGCCCAGTGTGGTCAAGCAGTTGCCCCAACTCCTCCACCGCATTACACACGTCAGCACGCAACATGTTTTCGCCAAAAAATTGGTGAAACATCTGACCAACCGGCGACTTCAGAAAGGCCACGCCACCGGAGTGACCCGGGCAGTGCCACGAGTACGAGCCATCCTCTGCATAATCAAGCAACGCTTTAAAGAAAGGTGGCTGAATCCCCTCTAGGTAGCTCTTCGCCTCGCGAATGATGTGGCGCGCCACAAACTCGGGCGTGTCCTCAAACATATGAATAAAGCCGTGCAGTTCACGCAGCACATCGTTGGGCATGTGGCGCGACGTCTTCGTTTCGCCATGCACATAGATAGGCACATCCGCATTCTTACGGCGCACCTCTTCAATGAAGGCACGCAGGCGCTCGATCGCAGGGTCAATATCTGGCCCCTGCGTCACCTCCTCGTCATCCACCGACAATATGAATGCGCTGGCACGACTTTGCTGCTGTGCAAATTGACTCAAATCACCGTAACTCGTTACCCCGAGAACCTCAAAGCCTTCAGCCTCGATGGCATCAGCTAGCGCGCGAATACCAAGGCCCGAGGTATTCTCCGAGCGGAAGTCCTCGTCGATGATGACAATGGGGAAACGAAATTTCATAGTGGTATGGTCTTTTTGCGGCAAAAGAGGGAGTTTAAAGTCCCAAGGGTTCAAATAGGACATCTCGCCACATAGCCCAAGCCAATTGGCGCAGAATGTGGTGCTACATCAACACTTCGAGGGTCGCCCTCGTTCGCTTCAAAGGACACACACATGTTTCACTTAGAAGCACCAACCATTTGGTGGATTCTGAGCGGCGCGCTCGTCGCAGCCGAGTTACTCACCGGAACCTTCTACCTGCTACTCCTCGGACTCGCCGCGGCCTTTGGCGGCCTAGTCGCCTTCTGGGGCTTCGCCATCGGCATGCAAATCGGTGGGGCCGCCGTCATCGGCATATTCGGCGTCGCCGTTTGGGAGCGTTTAAAGCGGCGAAAGGCGCAACAGGCCGATCCGAATGTCAGTGCCGACCAATTTGATATCGGTCAAACCGTTTTCATTACGCACTGGAACGTAGACGGGAGCACACGCATTCATTACCGAGGTAGCGAATGGGCTTGCGAGACCGCGCACAACCAGACGCCTCAAGTCGGTAATCACCGTATCACGCAGATTTTGAACAACCGACTCATCGTAGAACCCATCGCAAACGCGCAACCCACCAACCTTTAAAGGGCTCCTCATGGAAATTTCCATCGTCTTACTCGCCATTGCGATCATCTTTGTTATCCGCGCCATCAGAATCGTCCCACAGCAGAGCGCCTGGGTGGTCGAGCGATTAGGTAAATACACCTCGACCCTGTCACCGGGGCTCAACATCTTGATCCCCTTTATTGACAAAGTCGCCTACAAACATTCACGAAAAGAAATTCCGCTGGACGTTCCCAGTCAAATTTGTATCACCCGCGACAACACCCAACTCGAGGTCGACGGCATCTTGTACTTCCAAGTAACCGACCCCATGTTGGCCAGCTACGGCTCTAGCGACTACATCATCGCCATCACCCAACTGGCTCAAACCACCTTGCGTAGTGTCATTGGCAAACTGGAGCTGGACAAGACCTTCGAGGAGCGCAACATCATCAACTCGCAAGTTGTTGCCGCCATTGACGAGGCCGCACTCAATTGGGGCGTTAAGGTACTGCGCTACGAGATCAAGGACCTCACCCCACCAAAAGAAATTTTGTTGGCCATGCAATCGCAGATCACTGCTGAACGTGAAAAGCGCGCCCTTATTGCCGCCTCTGAAGGCCGTCGCCAAGAGCAAATCAACATTGCAACAGGCGCACGTGAAGCGGCCATTGCCCGGTCGGAAGGTGACAAGCAAGCCGCTATCAACCAAGCCGAAGGCGAGGCGCGCGCCATCCTTGCACTGGCTACGGCCAACGCGGAGGCCATTGAGCGCATCGCCAAAGCCATCGGCTCACCTAACGGCCATGAAGCCATTCAGCTAAAAGTCGCAGAAGGTGCCATTGAGGCCTACGGCCAAGTTGCCCAGGCCGCCAGCACCACCCTCATCGTGCCCAGCAACATGACCGAGGTATCCACCCTCATCGGCTCCGCGTTCAGCATGATCGCCGGGGTGAAGGGCGACGCCGTCAAGGCCCCGCCTGCGGCCTGATACCTTTTGATCTGATGGGAGGGTGAGCAGGCCAGCCTGCTATACTCTGCCCTTCGCGGAAAGGTGGATGAGTGGTTTAAGTCGCACGCCTGGAAAGCGTGTGTGGGTTCATAGCCCACCGCGGGTTCGAATCCCGCCCTTTCCGCCA
>Ga0206129_10000727_pt1 | contig 48801 bp, 37 predicted proteins | sample Helgoland_Spring_8_FD_148616 | JGI IMG/M metagenome (GOLD analysis project Ga0206129, IMG submission 148616) | Pelagic subsurface seawater microbial communities from Kabeltonne, Helgoland, North Sea - Helgoland_Spring_Bloom_20160502_2 | ecosystem: Environmental > Aquatic > Marine > Epipelagic ...
TCCCCCCGCAGCATCAACCAATGCCCCAACGCCGCGAAAAACAAAATCAAATGCCCCGGCAAAAACGGCACTAAAGTCCCCACAAAACCCAACACCAACAAACAAGCCGTCACCACCCACGCCGCCACCACCCCCATCACCGGCAAACTCTCAACCAAAAAATCAACCATATCCACCCCTACCCCCTCCTCCCAAAACAAACAAGCAAAGCCTGCAGGTTTTTTCCGGTTATTTGGTCTTTTATCATCATAAAGGGAACAGACTTTTTATAAAGAAACATAGACAGCCTACCTGATCGAAAACCTCACGGCTTCAGAAGTCGGCGATCAGTAAATTATAAGCAAAAGCCAGCTGAAACAACCCGCTATATTTACCCTTACATAATGCCCTCATCCAGCTCTCTCGAAAAAGCAAATTCCCAGCAATAGTAGTAGCTGGGTAAGGAAGCTCTTTTTGAAGCTCAAACTATCTCCTCCTCACAGTTTGGCGGTTTTTTTATTGTTCGAGCTCCGACTTATTTCTAAGGTCCCATTTGTTAAACTTCTCTTCCCCTCACATTGCTCTATCTCCCCCAGCCCCGCACTCTCGATCACCTTACTCAAAATGCAAATTTCCAGTAGTTAGTCATGGGGAAAATTGTCTACTACAAAGACATTGATTTGCTAAGAGCTTTAGCGGTCATAGCTGTTGTTATTTTTCATTTCCACCAGGATTGGCTGCCCTCTGGCTATTTAGGCGTTGACCTTTTTTTTGTCATTTCCGGATTTGTCATCACCCTGCAAATAGCCAAACGATATAAGGAAGGCTCATTCAGTATATCCACCTTCTTTCAGCGTCGCATCAAACGCATACTCCCCCTTGTCACCGCAGTAGTGCTTTGCACACTCTTAGTCAGCCCTTTCATCGTTATGCGGGCAGGCTTAAAAACTGTTGCTCTTGATGCAAATTCAGCTCTGCTTTGTTATTCTAACATCTGGCATCAACTTAGCCTGGAAGGATATTGGAGTGAACAAGCCCACCATAAGCTTTTTCTGCATTTTTGGTCTCTCGCGGTAGAAGAGCAATTCTACCTTTGTTATCCTATCATTTTCCTATTAGCGGTAAAATTGAAGAAATTAAATAGCCTTATCATTCTTATCCTCATTGCCTCCCTCACTTACTTTCTCTGGGCACAACTTACCTCGCAACAAAACCTAGCCTTCTTTTCCACACCGACTCGCATGTGGCAACTGCTCACAGGAGCACTCATCGCCACCCAACATGACAAGTTCGTCCGGCTCCAAGAATATCATCACTTACGCATACCCTCTCTCCTCCTTTTAAGCATAAGCTTCCTAATCCCAACCACCGCATATAGTGGGATTTATTGTATCCCGTTTACATTGATCGCAGGGCTAAATATCATTATATTCTCAAACATAGGCAAACAATTTAACAATAAGACATCCGCCATCTTACAACACCTTGGCATCATCTCCTTCTCTATCTACTTATGGCACTGGCTTCTCATAAGGAGTCTCTTTTATGAGAATAATGATCTCTCCGACTTCGCCATCTTCCTCCCCCTTCTCATAGGCCTATCAACGCTATCTTACCATGTAATCGAAAAGAGGTTTCGTTACAATTCCACCACGCCAAGAAATATCATTACCGGAGCATGTTTCCCACTTATCATATCTCTTGCCATCCTTGGAACATACAAACACTTCGCCAAGTACAACGGCACCCCAACATCACACTTCAACGACTTACTATACGACATCAGCCCCAAAAACTTCAAAGCAGATCAGGAAGGTTCACCTTCTCTAAACATTGGAGTGATTCGCCCAGACAAGCCACTTGCCAATGTTGGATTGCACGCATCCCCCAACGGCCTTTCTCTTCATCAAGGCAAGGGACCTATTTCAATACTATTATTCGGAGACTCTCATGCCTCGATGTGGGGGGACTGCATCAAGCAAATCTGCCTTGAAAACGATTACACAGCCAATGCTTTTTGCGGCAACAACCTTCCTCCATATTTTAGAATACCCATAAATAAAGAAACGATCAAAATACATTCCCGATTTTCAGAAGAACAAATGATGATTCTCAATCAAAATAAAATGCGAGCAATCGAGTCTGGCAAATTTGACGTGCTCATCATCGCTTCCAGATGGTCCCTTTTTGGTTCCGAAATAGAAACTCTCACCGATTTCATCAACTACGCCAGCAAACACCTGAGGATCCTGATCATAACCGAGCCTCCAACACTTGACATAGGCAACGTCAACGCTACTCAATACGCTTTTTTTGAAGGAATAAAAATCGGTAATTCGTATTACCTTAATCAAAAGAAAGACGCAAAAAAAACGCCTGTCACTGATTGGATCAAACAATTTGAACAACTTCCAAACGTATCCGTTTTCACACCAGACATCCCTACCCTCAACGGACAAGTTGAAGTAATCAAAGACCGTATTCCGCTCTACTTTGATGATGATCACCTCTCAACAGAGGGCACTCTATTCCTTCTCCCCAAGCTGGAGAAAGCCATCCAAAAACAATTGCAAACCAACTAACGCTTTCTTGACAATTCCTCCTTCTCCTTATTTGCGAAGGGACAGGTCCTTTGTAGAGTTATAGAAAACAACTCTCGACAAAAAACAGCTCTCCATAAATAACCTGCTTAAAGCATGCCCGTTACCACCACCTTCTCTTCCTTCGGCCAGCCAAATGAAGTCGTCGAGCTCACCGAGCTTGCCCCCCGCCAGCTCTCGTCGGGCGAGGTTCGTCTCAAGATGCTCTACGCTCCCATCAATCCCGCCGACATCAACTACATCCAAGGCATCTATGGCATCAAACCTGAGTTGCCTGCCATCCCCGGCCTCGAGGGCTGCGCCGAGGTCATCGAGAGCCGCTCTGATAAACTCCAAACTGGAGACCTTGTCATCACCATCAAGCCGGTGGGCACCTGGGCCGAGCAAGTCGTCTGCCCGGCTGACTATGTGCTCAAGATCCCAAGCGATACGCCTGTCGAACAAGCCTCCATGCTCAAGGTCAACCCGCTGACCGCATGGTGCATGCTGACCCAGTTTATCGATCTACCCAAAGGCTCATGGGTGATCCAAAATGCGGCGAACTCGGGCGTTGGCAGCTGTGTTATTCAAATTGCCAAGCTGCTCGGGCTGCGCACCATCAATCTGGTCCGGCGTGAAGGACTCATCAAAGCCCTCACCGATCTAGGTGCCGACCATGTGCTGCTCGATGAAGCCGACTCCATCGAAACAATACGCAAAATCACCGGTGATCACCCACCAGCTCTCGCTCTCAATGCCGTCGGCGGAGACAGTGCCCTACGGCTGATGGACATCATCGCCACCAAGGGCATCCACGTTACCTATGGCGCCATGGGTCGGAGAAGCCTCAAGGTTCCCAACAAATTTCTCATTTTCAAACGCATTCAGCTGCATGGCTTTTGGGTCACGGAATGGATCAAGGAGACCGATGCTCAGCTTGTCTCTGACACCTATCAGCAGCTTGCTCAATGGATCAGCGAGGGCAAGCTGGCACAGCCTATCGACTCCACCTATGCACTGGCAGAAATCACCACGGCGCTCAAACGTGCCATGGAAGACCAGCGCGACGGCAAGGTCCTGCTGCGCTGCAGCCCTGAATAAAAAATGATGTTTTACTGAATAAGTTTCATATCCAGTCCGTCCAACGGGGCGAACAACACAAATACACAGGATATGAAAATCATCATCGCTACACTTGCCATCATCGTTGGGCTTCTGGCCCTCTCCCCTACCGCAGAAGCCCGTTCTCCCAAGCACTGCGGCTCCAGCTACACCTACCGCAGCGGTCATGCTTCCTGTGGTTGTGCCATTTACACCAAGCGCATCATAACAGGCTATGACTGCTACCAACGCCCCATTTACCGTTACTGCGGCGTGCCCGTCGTGCACCACTGCCACAGCAAACGCAGCCATTACAGCTCAAGCTACGGTCATCACAGTGGCCACTACAATCATCGCAGTAGATACAACAACTACAGCAGCAGCCGCTACGGTCATTCTAGGTACGGCAGCAGGTACGGCAGCAGGTATGGCAGCAGGTATGGTAGTCACTACGGCTTCAGAACCAGCATAGGCAGCATTCGCATTTGCCGATAAAAGCTGGTTTTATAGAGCCTCTCTAGATCAATGACTCTTTAGATCAATGAATAGCCATGAGCATCCTTGTGATTCTCATGGCTTGTTGGTTCAAGCCTCCTCTGAGCGCTTCTTGATCAAATCACGCTCCGCCTTCTTTTTGTCCCGTGCCTCACGGAAAAAACTTTGCAACAAGGCAACACACTCCTCCTGCATCACGCCCGCTACGATGTCACAGCGATGGTTGAGGGGAGGGTTTGACTCCAGTAAATTAATCCAGCCTCCGGCAGCGCCACCCTTCTCGTCTGGGCAGCCAAATACCACTCGATCAGGCCGGCAGTGAACGATAGCTCCCGCGCACATAGGGCAGGGCTCCTTGGTCACATATAAGGTGCAGCCGTCCAATCGCCAGTCCCCCACGGCATTCTGTGCCGATGTTAATGAGAGCATCTCAGCATGTGCAGTGGCATCCTTCAAGGTTTCCACCTGGTTCCATGCACGTGCGATCACCGAGCCATCACGCACAATCACCGCCCCCACGGGCACTTCCTTAGCATCATACGCCTTACGCGCCTCACGCAGAGCCATCTGCATAAAGTAATTATCACTCTCAAAATCCATCATTAAGTCCGCGCTGTCATCACTCACATCATTCACATAAGCAATCTGTCAAAAAAACTTCAAACTTCAAACCGAATACTTCACACTCTCCACCATGAGCTCATGGCAACACACCGACATCATCATCGCTCCTTCGCTGCTTGCCTCTGATTTTTCCAGAATTAAGGAGGAAACGCAGCGTGCGATCAGCAGTGGTGGAGACTGGATTCACCTCGATGTCATGGACGGGCACTTTGTTGACAACATCTCCTTTGGCCCGGCCATCATCAAAGCCATCGATGACGTTAATGATGCCTTTCTCGATGTGCACCTGATGATTTCCAGACCGGATCATTACCTGGATCGCTTTCTCGATGCTGGCTCAGACATGATCACCGTGCACGTCGAGGCAGACCACGATGTCAGCACAACTCTTAAACGCATCAAGGACGCCGGCAGGCAAGCGGGACTGGCGCTCAACCCCGCGACCCCGATGTCAGAAGTAGAACCCTATCTCGACCAGATTGATTTGCTACTGTGCATGACCGTTGTGCCCGGCTTTGGCGGCCAGTCCTTCATGCAGGAGGTCATGCCTAAGGTGGAGCAAGCCGTGACTTGGCGCAGCGAGCGTGGCCTTGCTTATCATATTCAGGTCGACGGCGGCATCGACCAGCAAACCGCCCCCTCAGCCACTAGCGCCGGTGCCAATGTTCTGGTCGCGGGCTCCTCCACTTTCAAAGCGCCTGACATGGCTGCGGCGATCCAAGCGATCCGCTCCGCTTAGATCATCATCTTAAATCGTCATATAAGATTGTCATGATCTCGATTGAGCGCATTTCTGACGTGTATTGCACAGCTTCCAGGGTTAAAAAACAAACGTGACCGCTAGCAACAACATCACTGAGCTCAGCCTTGGGCTCAGCTCCCTATTACGCCCTGAGCAAGTATCATCGACTCCGGATGTACTCGCAGAGCATGCCTCCGATAAATGGCACGCATCCAGCCTGCCAGACATTGTGGTCTTCCCTGAGTCGACTGCCGATGTTGCTGCAGTGCTCAAGTATGCCTCGGCACACGATATTGCTGTCTACACACGGGCAGCAGGAAGCGGTCACACCGGCGCTTGCGTGCCCGTTCACCACGGCATCCTGATATCGATGATGAGGATGAATCAGATCCTCGAAATCAATCCTGCTGACGGTGTCGCCGTGGTCCAGCCAGGAGTCATCACCGGCGAGCTGCAGCGAGCGGTAAGAGAGCACGGCTGGTATTATCCACCTGATCCTGCCTCACTCAAGGAATGCACCATCGGCGGCAACATCGCCACCAATGCCGGTGGTCCACGCTGCTTAAAATACGGCGTCACCAAACAATACGCTCTGGGCCTAGAGACTGTGCTCGCCTCAGGTGAGGTTCTGCGCAGTGGCGGACGTTGTCACAAAAACTCCACCGGCTTTGACCTCACCTCTCTGATGGTAGGCTCGGAAGGCATGCTGGGCATCATCACGGAAATCACCGTTCGCCTCATTCCTCATCCTCAAGCCAGGGCCATGCTCGGCGCCTCCTTTGTCGATTTTGCCGCTGCCGCTCAGGCTGTCCAAGCCATCCTCGACTCAGGCACGCTGCCCTCCGCATTGGAAATCACCGACGGCTTCACCATGGCCGCTGCGCGTGATTATCTGGGCAATGACAAACTCCCACCCGGTGACGCCTACCTGATGGTTGAGATTGATGGCAATGAAGAGACGGTCTCCCGAGAGCTTGCCCGTCTGCAGCAGTTCCTCTCCGACCAGGGAGCGCTACGCATTGATGAGGCCCCCGACGAGGACGCCTGCGAGCGCATTTGGCAACTGCGCCGTGATTTCTCCTACTCGCTCAAACACACCGGACTGACCAAACTCAATGAGGATATCGTGGTGCCACGCTCCAAGCTCGTTGAGCTCGTTAACTTTGCTACCCAGCTTCAGCAGGACACGGGCATTCCCATCGCCTGCTTTGGACATGCCGGTGATGGCAACATCCACACCAACCTCATGGTCGATAATTACGCCGATCCAGCAACCAAAAAGAAAGCAGACGCCGCGCTCGACAGCCTGTTTACTTGGATCATCGGAAATGGTGGTGTTATCAGCGGTGAACACGGTATTGGCCTCGCCAAAAAACCATGGATCAAACAAGCCTTAGGGGAAACATCCATGGCTGTTCACCGCAGCATTAAAGATAGCCTCGATCCCAAGGGCATTCTCAATCCGGGCAAATTCCTCGATTAGAAATTTTTAGCCATGGAAGACCTCTTTGCACATTCCGCTATCCAGCCATCAGATCCTGAGAAACGAGTTCTCGAGCTGAGTAAACAGCTCGAGCATCACAACACGCTCTACTATCAGGATGCCGAACCTGAGATCTCCGATGCTGAATACGATGCCTTGATGAACGAGCTCAAAAAGCTCGAGGCCGCCCACCCTTCCCTCGCCAAAACAGACTCCCCCACTCAGCGTGTTGGCGGAGCACCCTTAAAGGATTTCCAGCAAATTAAGCACCTGGTGCCGATGCTTTCCATCGAGGATATTCATGAGCTCAAGAACGAGGAGCTCGAGGCACTGCAGGACCCCAATGCCAGCAAGATGCAAAACCTGCGAGACTGGTATCAGCGCCTGGCCAAAAACCTCGGTGTGGATCATGTCGCGCTCACCGTCGAACCCAAGATTGATGGGGTGGCGGTCTCGGCAGTTTACCGTGATGGTGTGCTCGATTATGCGGTAACCCGCGGCGATGGCACCACTGGCGATGACATCAGCCAGAATATCCGCACCATCAAATCGATCCCGCTGCGTCTTCCCGGAGCTGCGCCTGCGCTGTTTGAAGTTCGTGGCGAGGTCTTCATGCCCAATGAGGCTTTCGCCAAACTCAACGAACAGCGTGATGAAGCGGGAGAACCAGCCTTTGTCAACCCACGCAATGCCACCGCCGGCACCCTCAAGCAACTCGATTCAAAATTGGTAGCGGCGCGCCCGCTTGACTGTATTTTTCACTCCTACGGCCAGGTCGATGACGCCCCTTACACGAGCACTTCTGAATTCCAGCAAACACTCCGAGACTACCAACTTAAATCGACCCCTTGGTTTGAAGAGGTCGATAACGTCGATGATCTGCTCGCGGCCATTGCCAAACTCGACGAGGACCGCCACCACTTTGCCTACGCTACCGACGGCGCGGTCATCAAAGTCAGCAAGCTCTCCACCCACCAACAGCTCGGCGCTACCACCAAGCACCCCAAGTGGGCCTGCGCCTACAAGTTTCTTCCCGAGCAAAAGGAGACCCTACTACGTGACATCACCATTCAAGTTGGCCGCACTGGTGTGCTAACCCCCGTTGCCGAGCTCGAGCCTATCTTCGTCTCAGGAACAACCGTCTCCCGCGCCACCTTGCACAACCAAGATGAGATCGACCGCAAAGACGTCCGCATCGGTGACACGGTCATCATTGAGAAGGCAGGAGAAATCATCCCCGCCGTAGTCAAGGTCATCACCGCAAAACGCCCTGCACAGAGTCAGCCCTTCAATCTCTATCAATACGTCAACGGCCAGTGCCCCTCTTGCTCAGGACCCATTGAGCAGGAAGAAGGTTTTGTCGCCTGGCGCTGCCTCAACTTCGCCTGCCCAGCTCAAGCAGTAACCCGCATCAAGCACTTTGCCTCACGTAAGGCCCTTGATATTGATGGCCTCGGAACAGCCGTCGCCGAAAAGCTCGTTGAAACCCAAAAAGTGCGCACCACACTTGATCTGTTTGACCTTGAGCCGGACTCCCTAGCAGACCTTCTGCTTGACCCTGCTCAGTTAGAAGCGGGCACCAGTAAACCACGCCGACTTGGCGAGAAAAAGGCAGCACTCATTACTGATTCTCTCAATGACTCCAAGCAGAGCCCGCTTTCAAGGTGGATCTTTGCCATGGGCATTCCTCAGATCGGCGAATCCGCAGCACGTGAAATCGCCCGCCTTCATCGCAGCCTCGGCGAAGTCGCCTCATCAAGTATCCTCAAGGACCTCGCTGAACTGCCCGACTTCGAAGAGCTTACTGTTTCCAAACGCAAAAAAGAAAACCACCCAAGGCTCGCTCAATATCAGATAGAGTCTGAACTCGGCCCTGTCGCCGCCCAGCATATCGTGACGTTTTTCAACAGTCTTGCAGGACAACATGTGTTAGATAAACTCGAAGCCCTCGGTATCAACCCTGACTCGGACAACTACGATCCGGAAAAATCTGCTGCTCAGTCACTCGACTCCCCGATCGCCGGCAAAACCTTTGTGATCACCGGCACACTCACCCGACCTCGTCCTGAATTCAAACAGCTCATCGAAGCTGCAGGGGGCAAGGTATCCGGATCGATCTCGAAAAATACCGACTTTTTGCTAGCTGGTGAAAAAGCCGGATCTAAGCGCAGCAAGGCGGAGTCCCTCGGCGTCAGTATCTTGAGCGAAGATGAGTTGATCGCAATGACTGCCTAACATCCTCTATCTGCAAAATGCAGTCCTGAAATGGGATATCATCGAAATTGATCTCGATAAGTTTTTGCCAAGTTATCTGCATGTGCCATACTCCGCCATATGAGAAGTGATGCCGCCTGCTTTGCCAGTTATCGATTCAGCATGCTGAGTCTACTCGCATTGCTGACCATGCTTCTTGTCAGCTGCGGCGGTGGCGGCGGTGGTGGCCCTGTTACCGAGAACCGCAGCGTCCGTGGCTACAACCCCGGCGTTGGCCCCTTTGATAATCAAGGTAACTACGTTGAGCGCTGGGCAAATGACAAAAGCAAAGGCAACTGGTGGCGCAAGAGCATCGTGCACGAGCAGGTGACACCGGCCACAGCGTCTGGCAAACCTGCCGTTGTCGCGGCAGTAGCCACACCCAAGCCAACGGCGAGACCTGCAGCAAGCTCCCCCAAACCCACACCGGCTAAACCAGCTATTGCGGCCACGCCAACGAGCAAACCTACGGTTGCCATCACGGCAAAACCCAAAAGCAAGCCCCCCCTCCGCCACACCATCAAAAAAGGAGACACCCTGTGGGGGCTCTCCCGTAAGTACAACACGACGGTCACTGCGATCCAACGTGCCAACGGCATAAAAGGTTCCAACCTTAAAATCGGCCGCACCCTGCTCATTCCCAGGTATTAGACCTCAGTCCCTGAACAGGTCCCGATCAGGTCCCGATCAGGTTTGGGCCAGATTTAGGGCGCAATCTGCAAAAGCAGCGAGCAGCTCTCGGGGCATCTTGAAGCGGGAGCCAAGCAGCCCAACCAACAGCGGAGTACAGTAATAAGTAATCCGTGATTGACCTGCATCACCTCTTGCAATACTGTTCTATTGAACAGTATTATGGATTTGACCGCTCTCTTTGTTGACTTTGACGCCTACTTCGCCTCCGCGGAGCAGCACATGCAGCCGCACCTGCGTGGCAAGCCAGTGGGCATCGCCCCAGTACTGGCAGAAACTTCCTGCTGCATTGCCGCCAGTTACGAAGCCAAGGCGCATGGCATCAAAACGGGCACCAGCATCGGTGATGCGCGCAAGCTTTGCCCCGGCATTCAAATTGTCCAGGCTCGGCCAGCCAAGTATGTGGAGCTGCACCATCGACTCGTTGCTGCGGTAGAATCGTGTATCCACGTTGAAGACGTTCTCTCGATTGATGAAATGTGGTGCTGGCTGCCTTACAATTTACGAGAGCCAGAAACCGTGCAGGACATCGGCCAAAAGATCAAACGCGCCATCCACGACCAGGTCGGCCCATGGATCAACGGCTCTGTCGGCGCAGCTCCCAACCGATGGCTAGCCAAGATGGCGTCCAAGATGCGCAAGCCGGATGGCTTATTCATTATCGAGTCCACGCAGCTACCAGAAATCCTCTACGAGCTTGAGCTCCGTGATATTCATGGTGTAGGGCGCGCCATGGAGCTGCGTCTCCACGCCAATGGCATCCATGATGTCAGGGCCCTGTGCCACGCCACACGCAAGCAGCTCCATACCGCCTGGGGTGGCATTGAGGGCGATCGGCTCTGGCTCCAGCTGCGAGGTAAAGAAGTCCCGACCACCGCAACAGAGCGCCGTAGCATCGGCCATAGCCACGTATTACCACCTGACAAACGCCGAGCTGACGCGGCCGTTTCGGTCTTGCACAAGCTCACCCAAAAAGCTGCCCAGCGCCTCCGTAGTCACGGTATGTTGGCACAGCGTTTATCTCTCTCCCTGCGTTACCTGCGCGGTGGCAACTGGCACTTGGAAGCCTCGCTAGAAGCAACTGATGACTCACTCACGCTTGCCCATGCTGCCTCCCATCTTTGGAAGCAGCGCCCGCACCAACAGGAACCTCTGTTAAAAATATCCATAGTACTAGGTCAGCTTGTTGATCAGGGCAACTACACTCCTTCGCTATTCAAGGAATCAGATTCTGCAGCTTACCAAGCCGGTAAAAACCGCCAGACCCTCAACGAATCAATGGATAAACTCGTGAAAAAGTTCGGCAAACAATCCATCTATCTGGGCGGCGCCCACGACGCCATCGAAGCCGCGCCCATGCGCATTTCCTTTGGCCATATTCCGGACCTTGAGATTGAGGGAGACTGAGTGCCGAGCATTGCCTGCCGGAATCAAGTCCGGCTAGCGGGCTAGCCGAGCTTGGCAAACCTGAATGCAGATGATAGACACATGACCATGGAAAACGTCGTTGATCTACTGATGCTCATTCTCCTCCAGGCCGTGCTCGGCTTTGATAACCTGCTCTATATATCCTTAGAGTCCAAACGCGCCCCCCTGGACAAGCAAAAAGCAGTCCGTATCTGGGGCATTGGCTTAGCGGTGGTGTTGCGCATCGTGCTGCTGTTCGTCTTGCTCAAGATGATGGACTCCTTTCAGTCCACTTGGTTTAAAATCGATACTGCCTTTGTGCATGCAGAGGTCAACTTCACCTCCCTGATCACGCTACTCGGCGGCGTTTTCATCATCTACACCGCGGTCAAAGAAATCATTCACATGCTCAGCTACGAGGAAGCACACGCGCATGATCAGGAAAAAAAGCGGGCCTCCGTTGGCAAAATCGTCGCACTCATCGTGTTGATGAACCTAGTTTTCTCCTTTGATTCTATTCTCAGTGCCATGGCCATCACCAAGGTCGCCTGGGTAATGACCATCGCCATTGTCATCAGTGGCATCTTGATGATCGTCATGGCAGACAAGGTCTCCTCCTTCCTCCAGAAAAACCGTCTTTACGAGGTGCTTGGCCTCTTCATCCTCTTTATCGTCGGCATCTTACTCGTCTCCGAAGGTGGTCACAAAGCACACCTCAGCTTCTTTGGTCATCCCGTGGAAGCGATGAGCAAGACGACCTTTTACTTCGTCATCGCGGTATTAGTGCTCATTGATATTATTCAAGGGCGCTACCAGAAGAAGCTAATGGTAGAGAAGAAGAGACTGCACAAAATCTCTTACTAACTTCTTTCCCTATCACCCCGCCATAAAAAACCCCCGGTGCAGTCCGCTCCGGGGGTTTTTATTCAAATGATAATGGTGATGGTTGACTGGCGACTTCCTGTCCGTGGAAATCGTTCCATGCTTATGCTCTATTTGTGTTTATGATTCTGCTGAAAAGCAATCCCCTTGAGCAAACGAGGTCGTCAGCAAATTCACGAAATGAAGTGATTCTTGATATCCATTCATTAACTATCGACAGACCACCGAAAATGCATTTGTGTAGCTTTATGATTTTATCTTTCAAAACCATCCTGCGATTCAGCCTGACCCTATCCATTGGCGCCCTGCCTGTTCTGGCACATCAAGGCGGCCACGGCGAAGAAGCCAAAAATTCAACTCAAAACGGCCAATACACCTTGATTAGCACCAAGGCCGAAACCAAGCCAGCTGATGGGGCCGCAACCGCCAAAGTCAGCGGTCAGGGAGATTACAAGTTCAGAGTATTACATGGCCGTGGCCTCCTCCCCGCTGAGGCCCTCAAGGTCTTGAAGTCTGCTCACGGTGGCTTTGCTATCGATCGCCGCCAAGGTAAGGGCGAAGTCTATTTCGCCTTACCTCGTGCTGGCATCATTCAAATCAGCTCGGATTTTTCTTCTGCCAAAATGATTGATACCGCCCCTGAAGTCAAAAATACCAATATGCACAACACCACCATTTGGTATGGCAACGACGGGACTCCCTACCTGACATTCCCCGCCAATGGTAATGCCAAAATATTCACCACAGACACTGATGGCAAACTGCTCAACACGCTCGCGGCACCCCAAAAGGATTTTAAATTCAGCGACTCCAAGGTCGATGCCTATTTCGCCAGAAATGGCAAATTTGCTCCCACTGACACCGATATACTCAATAACAAACTTTATGTGACCACTGGCTATTCTGGCCTTGATTACGTACTCACTGCCGATGTGAAGGATGGCGAGGGAAAAGATCAGGCTCCTGTCATCGAGTGGAATAGCTTGGCATTCGGAGGCAAAGGCAATGCCCCAGGTCAATTCGGGACCGGTCATGGGGTCACCATTGAACCCGACGGGAAGCATATTGCCGTGGCTGACCGGCCAAATTCAGAAATTGAGAGCTTCACCAGTGACGGACAATACCGTTCCGTGTTGACCCTCCCCAAAGGCTCTTTCCCTTGTGATGTTGATTTTGAGGCTGGATACACCTTGGTAGGATGCCTTCACGGGCCTGATCGCTCAAAAGGCGCGACCATCTACCTACTCAAAGGTAAAGAGCTCGTCTCCACCATTATTCCCCGCGAGGAACTCGGCCTTGAAAAATTTACCCACATTCACAATGCCGTGGTCCGCCAACTCAACGGCAAGCTCTACATCATTGCACAAGCGTGGAATCCTGGCGACTTTGCGATTCTTGAGCAGGTCAAGTAATTTGGCTAAAGCCAAGCCTTGCAATGGGTAACCACCTCCCTCCTCAATTTCAGAAGCGGTCCTGTGAGATTCGCATGCTGCGGACACTCGGTGCACTTATAGAATGGTCGGGACTACAGGATTGAACTCGCTCCGCTTGCTCTGTGCCAATGTGCAGAAATGCTCCTCCGCATTTCTGATACATAAGAACCCCGCGATACGCGGGGCTGCGCTGTGCGCTCGAACTTCCTTCTCATCCTCTAGTCCCGTGACAAAAAACGGAACCACCCGAAGGTGATTCCGTTTTTTAGAATGGTCGGGACTACAGGATTCGAACCTGCGACCTCTTCACCCCCAGCGAAGCGCGCTACCAAACTGCGCCAAGTCCCGATGTTGTTTTACCTTCAGATTCAATAGCTAAAGGCAAGGGGGCGCAATTAACCCCATCACTTAGGAGTTGGCAAGCACGGATTTTCATGGCATTGCCAAGTCCTCATGAATCGTGCCAAAATAGCCGTTATCGGAGCCAGCGGTTACACGGGATTGGAACTCCTTCGCTTACTTCTGACTCACCCACACGCCGAAATCGTGTGCGTCACCTCTCGCCAAAATGCAGGCAAGAGCATAGAAGATCTATTCCCTCGCTTCAGTGGTGCTCCTGCGGCAAAGCTGACATTTATCGATCCTGACCCTGAAGCCGTGGCTGCCAGTGGTGCAGAAGTTGCTTTCTTGGCACTCCCTCATGGAGTCGCAGCAAGCTATGCCTCAAGCCTTCTTGAAAAAGGTCTCAAAATTGTCGACCTAAGTGCAGATTTTCGAATCGATGACAAAGAGGTCTACAAGGAATTTTACGACGCGGACCATCCGGCCCCTGAGCTTCTTGACGAGGCTGTCTATGGGCTTCCAGAAGTGCACCGTGAAGCAATCGTTGGTGCGCGCCTGATTGCATCTCCCGGCTGCTATCCAACCAGTATTAGCCTGCCTCTCATTCCTCTACTCAAAGAGAAGTTAATCGACCCTACAAGTATTGTGACTTGCTCCATGTCAGGTGTCAGTGGCGCAGGACGTAATGCGAGTTTGCCCCTGATCTTCTGTGAAGCCAATGAGAGCGCGCGCGCGTATTCCGTGCCAAAGCACCGACATCTCTCCGAAATTGAGCAAGAACTCAGCAAAGCAGCTCAACAGCCGGTTGCGATTTCCTTCACCCCACACCTGATACCAGTTCATAACGGTATTTGCAGCACTACCAGTGCTACGCTCATCGGTGACCCTGACCAAGTTCAGCAGGCATTGAAGCACGCATATGACGATGAATTTTTTGTCCGATTGTTGGGCAAAGGAGGCTGTGCCGACACTAAGAATGTCACAGGAACTAACTTTATTGATATTGGTTGGGATTACGATCCTCGAACTGGCCGTATACTACTGCTCAGTGCCGAAGATAATCTTGGCAAGGGTGCCGCTGGCCAAGCAATTCAAAACTTCAATCTCATTTGTGCATTTCCTGAAACTGACGGGTTGCAAAATTTTTGAATTAGCGTCAGGCTAAAGGTTCGTCATGGCTGCTAACATTAAGAGAATCAAAAAAGGAGTATGTGCTCCTCGAGGGTTTGAGGCATCCGCTGTTAGTGCCGGCATCAAAAATCCAGATGACCCAAGACTCGACCTAGCTCTGATTTATTCAAAGCACCCATGCACTGCAGCGGGCGCTTTCACCACCAATCAAGTCAAGGCTGCTCCAGTCAAAGTATCACAAGCGTATTTGAAGGCTGACAAGGTTCAAGCTATTGTAGCAAATAGCGGTAATGCCAATGCCTGCACTGGTGTCGAAGGCATCAGCGATGCTCGTAAGACGTGTAAGCTTGTCGCCAAGGGTCTTGGGATTAGACAACGTCAGGTAGCTATCTGCTCTACAGGAGTCATCGGACTACCGATGCCGATGATGCGTATTGAGCCTAAAATAGACGAGCTAGTATCCGGCCTGAAATCTGATAATGGGGAAGATGTCGCGCGTGCTATAATGACTAGCGACACTTGTAGAAAGGAAATCGCTGTATCACTCGATATTGGTGATCACCGAGTTCGTATTGGTGCCTGTGCAAAAGGAGCTGGCATGATTTGTCCAAGCATGGCTACCATGCTTTGCTTTATTACAACTGATGCCAAGATAAGTGCCGCCTGCTTTCAAAAATCTCTTCTTGAGGCCGCAGACGCCTCCTTTAATCGCATCACCATCGATGGCGACATGAGCACAAATGACACTGTCCTCGGCTTAGCCAATGGCCAGAGCGGCATGCCTTCAATCAAGCGCAACAGCAAGGAATGTCGCCTATTCCGCGAGGCCCTCCAATACGTCATGCTTGAAATGGCTAAAGCCTTAGTCCGCGATGGTGAGCGTGTCACTAAGTTCGTCACCGTCGAAGTTAAGGGGGCTCGCACTTACTCAGACGCGCGTAAAGTAGCCGAAGCTGTTGCCAATTCCGCACTCGTTAAAAGCTCATGGAATGGCAATGATCCTAACTGGGGACGTATCATTCATGCCGTGGGTTACGCACAAGCCATGGTCCGGGAAGAGCTCATCGATATACATATCAACGGCAAAGCTGCCTGTCTTGGCGGCTTACAGGCCAAAACCTCGATGCATACCCTCCGCAAGGTTGTGGCAAAAGATGCGTTTACGATCACCGTCAACCTACACCTTGGAAAAGCCGATTACGAAGTTTACTCTAGTGATCTATCCCCAGAGTATATCGACTTCAATCGGTCTGAATACGCCTACTGGAAGCAGGCCCGTAAAGACGGTCTGACCTAGGAAAAGGTGCTTACATCCTTGTTTCTTCTTTAGTCGAACGCAAACGGATAGTCTTGGTGCTCAAATCGTGGTGTGCTTCCACAAATCTGACTGTTTTACTTTTGATCCGCATCAAAACTGAATGAGTCACCGCCGTCTTACCCTCAATATGCACGCCCTGCAGCAATGGGCTTGGGCTAATTCCTGTGGCACAGAATAGAATATTATTACCAGATGCTAAATCCTTGGACCTGAAAACACGATCCAACTGGTCGCCCCAACCATCTTTGATAAGCTGTTGTTTTTCAGCTTCATCTGCGGGCCAAATTTTAGCCTGCTGACCTCCACCTAAGCACCTCTGGCCAGCGGCTGAAAGCACTGCTTCTGGAGCACCTCCAATACCGGCATAAAGATCCACGTCCGTGCTCGATAACGATGGCGCCATGGCTGCGGTAATATCACCATCAGCGATCATACGCAATTTACTGCCAAGGCTTCTCACCTGCTCGATGATATACTCGTTACGCGGACGATCCAAAACCATCACTGTAACGTCACGCACGTTCTTACCAAGTAACTTAGCTGACACCTTAATGACCTCGGAGATCGGGGCCTCAACACTGATGGGCAAAGAAGGATCCTTGATCCACGCCTGCCTGACCACCTCTGGGTAAGCTAGCTTGTTCATATAAAACGCTGGGATTTCCTGCAATGCGCAGTCCTCACCGTCTTCCGGAATAGCGGCAGCAATGCAGCTGATTGAGTTTGGCATTCCTTTAGAAACGTTGGTCGTGCCATCAACAGGATCAAGAGCCACATCAAAACGAGGACTCCCTTCAGCCCAGGTGCCCACCTTCTCACCAATGAATAAACCCGGTGCCTCATCTTTAATCCCCTCGCCAATGACGATCTCTCCCTTGATGTCCATGAGGTCAAACATGCCTCGGATCGCATCGCATGCGGCATAATCAGCAGCCTCCTTATCTCCGCGACCCATCCAATGGGAGCTGTGCAGAGCCGCGTTTTCGGTAGCCCTCAGAAACTCAAGTTCAATGACGCGTTCTTCATCTTTGTGCATTTATTTTACTTACACAAAAAAATACTCAGTGTCACCGATAAGAATAAATAAATTTCGTGATGCCCAACTGAACACAATCTTTCCACCACTCCCTCCTTGACTCAGCACGGCGTATTCATGATGTTTACTTACAGCACTATGAGTAGTTCCCACAATGCCCGATCCTTCAAGCGTGTGATTTTAAAACTTAGCGGCGAAGCCCTGAGAGAGCCCGGAAGTCAGGACAACATCTCCCCTGAGATCGTCGAGCGTGTTGCTAAGGAAATCAGTAAAACTGCCTCAAGTGGCATTGAAATCGGAGTGGTCTGTGGTGGTGGTAACTTCTGGCGTGGAGCCAGTGCAAGTGCCCGCGGCATGGATCGAGCAACGGCAGACTACGTTGGCATGATGGCCACGGTAATGAACGCGCTGGCACTGCAGAGTGCTCTCGAAGCTGAAGGAGTTCAATGCGTCGTGCAATCTGCTATCGAAATGAAAAACGTGGCTGAACCATTCATTCGTCGCAAAGCTAATAGGTTACTTAGCGAAGGCAATGTGGTCATTTTTGCGGCCGGTACAGGCAGTCCCTTTTTCTCAACAGACACCACATCTGCGCTACGAGCTAGTGAAACCGGAGCCGATGCAATCATGAAAGCCACGATGGTGGATGGCGTTTATTGCTCTGACCCCAAGAAAAATCCTGACGCCGTGCGATACGAGACAGTGACTTTCCAAGATTGCCTAAGTCAGAATTTGAAGGTCATGGACTCCACCGCTTTCACTCTTTGCATGGATAACGACATTCCTATCATTGTTTTTGATATTGGCGGTAATGGCAACATCACCAAGGCCCTGTCCGGCGAAGACATCGGGACTATCGTATACAAAGGCTAACCCGCATTAACTTATACCACTCTCATTATGGAACCAAACGAAGCACTCAAAAACACTCAGGATAGCATGCAAAAGGCAGTCGAATACGCTGTCCACGAATTCGCAGCGATCCGCACTGGAAAGGCTAGCCCCGCGCTAGTCGAGAACATCGATGTCAATGTGCCAAGCTATGGCAGCAACATGAAAGTCAAAGCTCTGGCTGTCATCACCGTTCCGGAACCACGTATGATCATGGTTCAGCCTTTTGATCCTTCAACTACAGGTGATATTGAAAAAGCAATCCTTGAGAGCAACACCGGCCTCAACCCAGCCAACGAAGGCAAGCATCTCCGTATTCCAGTTCCTGAGCTCTCGGAGGAACGACGTCGGGACATGGTGAAAATGGTCAAAACACAAGCTGAGGAAGCTCGTGTTCGTGTCCGCTCATGCCGCAAGGACGGAATGGATTCCGCAAAGAAAATGAAAGTGGAAAACGCACTCACTGAAGACGGCCTCCATGACTTTGAGCAAGATATCCAAGAACTAACCAACAAGTTCATCAAGGAAATCGACGAGCATCTCGCTGCAAAGGAAACCGAGCTGATGACCGTGTAGGCCTTCGCCTCGCTATGCGTTCACTACATTTTCTGGCGCACCTGCCAGAAACGCTTCGATATTACCAGCTACTCCTTCAAGAAGCTTGGTGCGTGATTCAATGGAAGCCCATGCAGTATGTGGTGTGATCACAAGATTTGGCAGCGATGGATCGAGTAATACGTGATCTACTTGTGGCGGCTCGACCGTCAAAACATCTAGACCAGCACCTGCTATACTCCCCTCTTTCAAAGCTGTCGCTAAGTCATCTTCGTCAATCAATTGACCGCGGCCGGTATTGATCAAGAAGGCGCTCGTCTTCATCATCCCAAGTGTCTCATGATTGATCATTTTCTCCGTGTCATCAGTCAGCGGACAGTGAAGCGTAACGGCATCAGCTCTGGCAAAAAAAGCATCCTTTGGTAAGCGCTCGATTTCACCTTGCTGCGCACCATCTCGAGCCAAGGCGATCACATTCATGCCAAACCCTTGTGCTGCCTTTGCAACCGACTTGCCGATCGTTCCCAGGCCGATAACGCCCAGAGTTTTACCTGCTAAATCGAGCATTGGGTAATCCAAACGCGTAAAAATAGCAGACTGTGCCCACTGGGCGGATTCACTGGCATAGCGATTCATGCCAGTGGCGAGATTAATCAAGAGCCCAAAAGTATGCTGGGTAACACTTGCGGTAGAATAACCAGCGACGTTACATACGACCACCCCTGCCGCCTTGGCTGCAACCAAATCAACACAGTTAGTACCAGTCGCAGCGATGCAAATAAGTCTCAGATCTGGTGCCTGTTGAAGGGACTCGGCATCAATCACCACTTTATTGGTAATGGCTATGCTTGCCTGCTGCAGCCGACTCACAAGCTGCTCCGGGGATGTCGTTGGAAAGACCTTGAGCTCTCCATGATGGGCGATTGGGCTTAGGTCAATCTCTCCAACTGTGGAAGCGTCAAGGAAGCTGATATGGTTCATATGCCTCCTTTTATGATAAAATTATGCTGATGCCAGTGAATATTGATACTACCGTATTAAGATGACGCTTATCACAGCACAAAACTCACGGCTGATATAACAGCGCAAATGCTTGTCAATGTGGTTGATATATTCTATTGCCAATGAATGTCTGCTGAGATGGAACATACAGTCGCCTCGAGTGCTACGCTTGAGGGCACCTCTCTCCACACTGGGGAAAAAGTAAGCCTGACCTTAAAACCTGCTCCCGCAGGGCACGGTTTTAAATTTCGTCGTATCGACCTCGATGATCAACCCTTCATCGATGCAGATGTCGCCAAGGTACAAACCGTCGAACGCGCAACCACTCTTGCTGAGGGATCTGTGAAAGTTCATACCGTTGAGCACATTCTATCAGCCCTGTGCGGCATGGGTGTTGATAATGCTATTATCGAAATGGATGCCAACGAGCCCCCCATTGGTGATGGCTCGTCCAAGCCCTACGTCGAGCTCATCAAGCAAGCAGGCATTGAAGCTCAGGACAAACATCGAAAAGTCTATGAAATCCGTGAGCCGATTCACATGGAGACGAAAGGCGGGTCATTGATCACTATCGTTCCTGACAAAAAATTTAGAGTATCCTGCACGAATATCGGTCCAGAAGGACGCTTTACTCAGTATTTCTCCAGCGAAGTTACCCCTGAGCTCTACGAAGCAGAAATAGCTCCCGCGCGTACCTTCGTATACTACGAGGACGTAAAGCCACTTCTCGACAAAGGGCTCATCAAAGGCGGTAGTTTGGAAAATGCAGTCGTTGTTCGTGGAGACGAAGTCATGAGCAAAGAGCCGATGCGCTTTGACAATGAATTCGCCCGCCACAAAGCCCTCGATGTCATTGGGGATCTGATGCTCAGCGGTAAACGCATCATGGGCCACGTGATCTGCGTAAGACCAGGCCACGGACCAAATACTCAAATGGCGGCTACTCTGAAGGAAGAGTATCTCCGCATGCGCACCATGGTACCCCCTCTTAAAATTCCTGAAGGAGAGGGTGTGCTCGACATCAACGAGGTTATGCAAATCTTACCTCACCGCTATCCGTTCTTGATGCTGGATCGTGTCGTCGATTTCGAGGGAGACAGCAAGTGCACTGGCGTCAAAAACGTAACCATCAATGAGCCCTTCTTCCAAGGACACTTCCCAGGGCACCCCGTCATGCCCGGCGTACTTCAAGTCGAAGCAATGGCACAGGTTGCCTCCATTCTTTTGCTGCGCAAACCAGAAAATCAAGGTAAAATCGGCTACTTCATGAGTGTCGACAAGGTCAAGTGGCGCCGTCCTGTGCTACCTGGAGATACTTTATTTATTGAGGCTGAGATCCTCAAAGTTCGCCGCAATATTGGCTCAGCGGTATGTCGATGCATTGTCAATGGCGAGGTCGCATCCTCAGGCGAGCTAAAATTCGCGCTTCTCGATAACTAAGCTTACGCTCAGAAAATTACGCCTCGATGTCAGATTCCCTGATTCACCCTACTGCGGTCATTGACCCGTCAGCCGAGATTGCTGACGGAGTCACTATTGGCCCTTATTCGGTGATTGGTGCCAATGTGAATATCGGAGCAGGCAGTGTGCTGAAGTCACATGTGGTTATCGAGGGATATACCACCATTGGTGAAAACAATACCTTCTTCCCCTTCTCTGCTATCGGCCAAATCACGCAAGACCTGAAGTATGTCGGCGAACCTACAGCATTGATCATCGGCGACAACAACACCTTCCGTGAGAATACCACGATTCATCGCGGCACAACGGAGGAGGTCCCCACACGCATTGGTGACCACAACCTGTTCCTCTCCTACTCACATGTTGCTCACGATTGCCAGGTAGGAAGCCATTGTATTTTATCCAACAATGGTACTCTTGGCGGACATTGCCAAGTTGGAGACCATGCGATCATCTCCGGACTATCAGGAGCTCATCAGTTTTGTCGAATTGGCGAACATTCGTTAGTAGGAGGATGCACAAAAATTGTTCAAGACGTTCCGCCCTTTACCATTGTCGATGGGAGCCCTGCAGCTGTCAGAGGGCTCAATTTAGTTGGTTTGCAAAGACGCGGATTTGATGACGCAACACGTCGGGCACTCAAGCAGGCATACAAAAAACTTTTCCTAGGCAAGAAAGCAAACCTTACCCAACTCACCGATGAGTTGGCGCAATCTGAGCTTGCCGAGGACTTCAATGTCGCCAGATTGATTGAATTCATTCACAGTAGTGAACGTGGTGTGATACGCTAGTGACCAGCATGTGGTCCCAGAAATATCCTAGCTGGTGCGGACTATTTCCGGCTGAAAGAGACGCGAAGGACTTTTTTGACCTGAACCCACGCATTTTCTAAGTGGTGAAAATAATGGATAAGGACGACGAAGAAGGCGATGAAGAGAGTGGCCCCAAATGTGGCTTCCCAGGGCCCCAGGCTTTCCATCCATACTTTGTTCAATCCCACTCCAATGAATCCGCTGTATAGGATCATAACGTGGATCACGTAAATAGGCAGAGTTTTTTGGCCGAATTTCAGGAAAAGGCCGTCGGAGCGCTTGAAGTATTTTTCCGTTCCCATGAGCAGACCCAATACGATCAAAACCTGCCCAAAACGTCCGATCAGCCCGGAACTTTTCACAAACCATTCTTTGTTTCCCGCAAAAACAAAATCGACCCCATACAATGCACAATGGGTCAGAAAGCATACGCATACACCACTCAGGATCATAAAGAGCCGAAAGCGGCGATCACGGACGTATGCACGGTAGTCCCAAATCAGGGCTCCGACTGCGCCTCCCAATAGGATAAATCCGGTCCAGGGAATGAGCGGAAAAACAGAGTAGGGACCATGAAACAGGTTTTGGATCAATTCAGGGCAATGAGGGGGGAAATATTGGTCTGGTGGCAGGGTTTTAAAGCTAGGATAGAGGGCAAAAACGACCACGCCGGCTAGCATGTAGTAGAGGAAGAGTGGCCCATTTTTGAAAAGGATGAATAAGCCATAGAGAAGCAAAAGCAACATAATGCCCACGCCTATGCATTGCAGGACGTGGAAGGCGAAGTTCCAATTGCTAAAGGTGCCGTTGAGGTATTCGTTGAAGTGGAGGACATTGGCTTGGAGGAGGTACCCCCAGAAAAGAAGTTCAAAGGCACGTTTAAAGCCTCTTTTGACGCGTCGATTGCCCCAGAAACGAGGAGGATCTTGACTACGGGAAAGGAGAAATACAAAGATGACTCCGGTGACCGAAAAGAAGAGCGGGGCGGTTAATCCTCGGATGAAATGCCAGGTAGCATATACGGGATGAGTGAGGTCGCGGTATTCGGGCTGAAGGGTAAGGTGAATGAAATGCCCTTCCAGCATGAGAAGGATGGCCACCGCCCGCGCGGCATCAATGAAATGGATGCGGCTTTGGGTTGGGAGGCTAGGGGAGGACATTTCGGGTAGTAGAAAATTTTCCCGCAAGTAATGATCTCAACGACAGCAAGAAACAACTTTTTCTTTATCAGGCAACATTGCTCTCACCAAACTAACTGCCACAGCGTGAAATTCGCTATTTGAGTGAAATCTTCGGAGATGCTAGTTAGGGGAGTTACCACTATCCCTCAGTGTGGCTGCAAAAGTCGTTCCTGTAGGACGGAATGGACGAGATAAAAAGCCCCTCAACACTCATCAGCGCTGAAGGGCTTCTACTATGAACAAATGACAATGTTTACTGGCAAGCTTCGCACTCGCCGCCGTTGATCATGGCATCGATACTGCATGCCTGCTTCTCAGCAGCTGTGTATTCTTTTTTCTGCTCTGCTGGCTCTCCGGCTACGCCACGGACTTCCTTCTTCACAGAAATCGTTGATTTCTCGATATTAGATGCCTGCAGGGTGCGGAGGTAATAAGTAGTTTTTAATCCCGTATGCCACGCATGGCGATACATGTGAGAAAGAGTTTTCATATCCGGCTCGGCCAAGAACAAATTCACACTCTGTGACTGATCAATCCATTTCTGTCTGCGGGCAGCGGCATCAATGATCGCCTTGTAACCAACGCTGAAGACCGTTTGATGCTTCTCCTTCAAACCTTCAGGAATGTCCTCAATATCGCTTAGTTCACCATCAAAGTATTTTAGCTGATCCAGCATATCTTGATTCCAGAGCCCCTCTTTCTTGAGATCATTCACGAGCTCACGGTTGAGCACGATGAAGTCACCCGAGAGATTCGACTTCACATAGAGGTTTTTGTAGTTGGGCTCAATACATGGAGTTGTGCCCATGATATTGGAGATCGTAGCTGTAGGCGCGATAGCCAACACATTAGAGTTACGCATGCCGTGTTTGGCGATTTTCTCGCGTAGGTGCGTCCAGTCCATCTTAGCACCGCGAGGCACGTCAACGTCAACACCACGCTCGTCCTCAAGAAGGTCAACGGTATCTTGTGGAAGAATCCCACGATCCCACTTTGATCCCTTGTAGCTGGAATAGGTTCCAGACTCAGCAGCAAGATCGGAAGAAGCATTGTAAGCGTAGTAAGCGATGGCCTCCATGAACTCGTCGTTAAAGTCAACCGCTGCATCAGATGCAAAGGCGATGCCTTTCTTGTAGAGTGCGTTTTGTAGCCCCATCACGCCCATCCCGATTGGACGGTGTCGACTGTTCGCCGTCTTCGCCGCCTCGGTCGGATAGAAGTTAATATCAATAACATTATCAAGTGCGCGTATAGCAACGGTGATGGTCTCTTTGAGCATCTCATGGTCCAATGAACCATCAGCTGTGATGTGCGTATCAAGAACAACCGATCCTAGGTTACACACGGCAGTCTCTTCGTCAGAGGTATTCAGCGTGATCTCGGTGCAAAGGTTACTGGAGTGAATCACTCCGCAATGATCTTGTGGGCTTCGAAGGTTACAGGGATCCTTGAAGGTGATCCATGGGTGACCTGTTTCGAAGATCATCTTAAGCATTCCCTTCCACAGTTCGATTGCTGGAACTTTGCGCGTCCAGATCTTACCCTCGTCGGCCATTTTCTCATATTCCTCATAGCGGAGCTCAAATGCCTTGCCGTAGAGGTCATGAAGATCTGGTGTCTCATTGGTGCGGAACAAAGACCAATCTTGGCGAGCCTCCATACGCTTCATGAATAAGTCTGGAATCCAGTTTGCCGTATTCATATCGTGGCAGCGGCGACGCTCGTCTCCTGTGTTCTTACGAAGCTCGAGGAAGTCCTCAATGTCATTGTGCCAAGACTCAAGGTAGGCACATCCAGAGCCACGGCGCTTTCCACCCTGGTTGACAGCAACGAGCTGATCATTGTGCAATTTAAGGAAAGGGATGATGCCTTGTGACTCGCCATTAGTGCCTTGGATGTAACCACCCGTACCACGAACAGCCGTCCAAGAACCTCCGAGACCACCAGCCCATTTGCTCAAGTATGCATTATCTGCAATACCTCGCTGCATGATGGACTCGATCGAATCATCCACTTTGTAGAGGTAACATGATGAAAGCTGTGAGTGCAGTGTGCCAGAGTTAAACAAAGTCGGTGTGCTCGAGCAGAATCGACGCCCTTTGTAAAGTGAGTAGAGACGGATCACCCAGTCTTCACGGTCTTCTTTCTCTGCACGGAAAAGGCCCATGGCAACACGCATCCAGAAAAACTGAGGGGTCTCAAGACGACGTTGCTTATCACCAGTCTTATCGACAATGAGATAGCGATCATACAGCGTTTGGATACCCAGATAATCAAAATCAAGGTCAGCCGTTGGATCGAGCGCATCCGCCAATTTATCAACGTCGTATTGAGCTACGACATCTGGAGAGATGCGCTTAATCTTAATGCCGTGTTTGAGATATTTGCTGAAGTGCTCGCGGTGAGCCACCTTGAGGGCACGAATACCATCGTTAAGGATGTTCCAGTCGAGCACTTCCTCGTAGATATAGCTGAGCAGGATACGGCCAGCAAACTTGGCAAAATCTGCATCGCGCTCGATCAGCGACTTCGCGTTAAGAATAATCGTCGACTTCAGTGCTTCGCGTGAAATCTCAGCTCCAATCGAGCGGCGTAGCTCTTGCTCAATCTCCTGGTCGCTGAGGCATAAACTCAGACCGATGGAGGCAAACGAAATACGCTTTTTAAGTTCAGTGCCGTCCCAGAATTCGGTGCCACCATCTTGATCGGTAATCACCACCATGGACTCCTGATTAGGATCCTCGGCAGGCTCTTCATCAATGCGCATCTGCGCACGCTTTGCGCGATACAGGATGTAAGCTTCAGCCGCTTTGAAATAGCCTTGGCGCATCAGCTCCTCTTGAACGAGGTCCTGCACATTTTCAATGTGTGCAAAAGCAGAGTCTCCACCTCGTATGCTCTCGGTGACACCGTGAGCAACCCGCACCGCTGCTTCTGGATCCTCTTTAATGGAAAGAAATGCCTTCCTGACCGCGATCTCAATCTTAGTCTGACTCCATGGAACGACATTACCATTACGGCGAATTAGTCGAACCGGCATGGTCTGTGGCTCTTCGGAAACAATCACCTCACCATTTTTTTCCAAAGAACGGGAAAACACCAATGACTTAGCCACATCGTGTGCATCATTCTCAATAAGGGCCTTCTCGATCAACAAATAGAGATCATTACGAGAGAGGCGAAGCTGGCCACCTTCATGAACTTGTTCGGTGAGAGACCTGGCAACACTATTGGCAACATTCGATACGAAGTTGCGGTTTTCTTCATTGAAAATCTTCTCTTCCTGCTCCTGTCGTGAAATTAAAAGATCAGTAAGAGCAACACCGATAGTGTCTGCTACTTTAGCAAGTGACAATTCTTCTTCCTCTTTTCCTCGAGTGACGAGAATTTGGGGGACACGATCAGCCGTTTGCTCGCCGAGCACGGCACGCCAATCGAAACGATCAGCATTTTCAGTTGATGCAGCACGGTCTGTGATGACTTTTTTAAGAGCGAGATCTTCTTCTAGAGAGATGGAGCGATACATGGGCGCAAGTTATTCTATGGTGTTTTTGTTTAAGTTATAAAAATGATTGAGAAATCAAAAGGGCATTCATCTCGAGCCGGACATCCCGACCCGAGACGAAAAAAGTGGGTGAATTAAAGCTCGTCGTCGTCGATACTACCGAGTGCTGTCGACTTTTGATACTCGGTGACGCGACCTTCAAAAAAGTTTTGCTCTTTCTTGATGTCCATCATTTCGGCAAGCCATGGGAATGGGTTTTCGATATTCCCTTTCAATGGATCAAGACCACAAGTCTCTAGGCGACGATCAGCAATGAAGTCAATATACTGTTCGAAGTCCTCCAGGTTAAGGCCTACGGATGAAACAGGCAGGCAATCACGAATGAAATTTTTCTCAAGCTTGAGAGCTTCTGCCATCGTATCACGCAACTCATTTTTGAACTCGTCGGTCCAAATTTCAGGGTTCTCGTTAATAAGATCCATGAGCAAGTTGCGCAAAAGTTCGATATGATTGGATTCGTCACGCAAGGTGTAACGGAACATCTGACCAATCCCTGGGAATTTGTTCTGGCGATAGAGGCTAAGAATCATGCCAAATAGACCATAAAATTGGGTTCCTTCCATGCACTGGCCAAAGATGAAAATGTTACGGGCAAGTGCCTGCTTGTTCTCGACAAGTGACATATCCATGTCGCGTCTCAGTGAGCGACTGTTGGACACCACAAAATTCGTTTTTTCCTGCACGGTTTGAACACCTTCAAAAATAGCTTCGCACTCGTGAGGGTTGAGGCCCAATGAAGAGACCATATATACTAATGAATCAGCATGAATATTCTCCTCATGCGCATGACGACGGAAAACAAGCTCTAGCTCGGGCGCTGTGACTTGGTCACGAATAACATGAATCATGTTGTCGCCAACAATGCCCTCTGCCGCAGAAAAATAGCCAATCCCCATTTTAATAATCCAGCGCTCAACATCAGAAATCTCATCAGAACGCCACTGCTCAACGTCCTTCTGCATTGGAATATCCTCTGGCTCCCAGTGATTGGCGCGCATATCTGAATAGATGTCCCACGCCCATGGGTATTTAAGCGGCAGCAGGCCAAAACCGCTGATCTTATCTCCTCCGATAACACGTTTGGACTCTAAGTTCTTTTGCGCTTTTGCTTCTTCTAGTGGAATTGTTAAATCATCAAGTGTAGCATTCATTTGTTTTAGGGTGTTCGTAGTTAGTTATATGGTTGTTGGCGGAGGGAAATTGGTTCTTGTTTTGGGGTCGTATTCTAGATTTCGTTATGATGATCTCATCTAGCTGTTAGCAGCATCATGAGTGCCACTCTTGCAATTATCTTAGAGATCGTCGTCTTCAAAGCTTGTGGCGAGCGATGCGCTGCTAGCATGCAATGGCTCTGATGATGTAAGGTGAATCTGTTCGTCGAGCCATGGGAATGGACTTGTAGCGTGGTGGAATTGACGCTGAAGGCCACAGGCTGCAAGCCGGTTGTCAGCCAGATACTCGATGTATTTGCTGAGCGCTTCAGGATCTAGACCTGCTGCGGCTACCGGCAGAGTAGTAATAAGATCCTGCTCCATTTTAACTGCCTTGAGCATGTGATCAACAAGCTCCTGCTGGAACGAGCTCGTCCATGCTTCAGAGTTTTCTTCGGCTAGCTCATTAATTAACTTATCGAATAAGCTAATACGAAAAGAAACATCTTGTAGCAACTTGCTAAATATTTCACCAGATCCGGGAAGCTTATTTTGTGCCGCTAGCGAGAAAATAGAGGCCCAGAGAGCAAAATATTGCGTTCCCTCCATGCATTGGCTCATTAAGAAAATGTTACGAACGATACCCTGCTTATTTTCAAGGATCGTTGTGTCTGTGTCACGATCAATCGAGCTCAGATGATCCGTCATGAATTGCTGCTTAGCAGCCATTGCCGGCGTATTGGCAAGTGACGAGCATTCCATTGGGTTGATTGAAAGAGAGCCATGTAAGTAAACAAGGATATCACTACGAGTGTTTTCCTCATGAACAAAACGACCGAAGACAAGCTTAAGCTCCGGAGCTGTTAACAGGTCGCGAATTGTATAAATACCGCCAGATTGGGCGATTTCCTGAGACTTGGCAAAAGCACCCAGAGCCACTTTGTAGAGCATTTGGCTTGGTTCATCGAGATTAGCCCATTGGGCAATATCGGTCTGCACCGATGTCTCACCTGGCTCCCAATGAGAATTTTTCATCTCTTTGTAGAGCGCATAAGCCCATGTGTATTTTAAAGGCAAAATGTTGAAGAACATCGAATTTCTTCCATTGATCACTTTCTTTGCCGCATAAGCCTCCTCTGCTTTCTCACGATCAAGGTTAAAAGTACGCTCGCCAAGTTTGATGCTTATTGTATCTGCCATTTCAGTAAGGGTTGAGTTGTAAAAAAGGTTTCGAAAAAGATGTTGTGAATGAATATGATTGGATTCGTATACCGCCTTAAGTCATTGGGAATGAATAATTAGCTTGATTGAACATGATTTTGGTCGCGTTACTTGACATATTTTGACCTATTTCGAATCCTTGAAGCTAGTTTTCAGACCCACACTTTATTACCGTGCAGCCTGTGCATAATGCCAATAAATGAGGGTTTTGGTCAATGACATTTTGCTCATATAGTATCCACAAATTATTAACAATACAACATGTTGTGGTTTTTCTTTTTGGGGCGAAATCGCTCTTTTTTCTTGTGAAGCCGCAAACCCTTGAAAAATAGACATTCACAGAGAGATTCTAGCAGAGCCACTCTCAACGAGTGCTACTTCGCTGGGGGCAAAAAAAAAGATGTCTTGTTAGGGGCTTTTTTACAGCAGGTGCAGTTTTTAAAAAAAATCAGCTCAGGGCACAAACCAACACGAGCTCCAACCGCTCTAAAAGCACTTATCCCCTTAGTTGAAGGAAGTAAAAATTTATAGTAGAGCCATCCTTGTAACAGGCCGCAAGCAGCACATTTGCCAATAAAACTCATTAATTATCTAATTATCAATCAGATATGAAAAAACACTACGCAAGCGTTCACTTGGACCAGTTTAAACCATCTTGCACGCTCTAAGTCGGTAAAAAAGCTCGGTGCTACTATCTTCTCCAGGCATAGGTTGCCCTCCAATAAAGCAACGAATGAGGGTTGCTATTATAAGCGATTAGCTCTACGGAACGACTCCCACTAGAGGACTAAAAACCATGTTTCACTTATTTACCCAAAAAAACAGCAACCTCAAGGATGACTCGCTGTCTGGTTTAACCGTAGCACTTGCGCTCGTGCCGGAAGCCATCGCCTTTTCCTTTATTGCCGGTGTCGATCCCTTGGTCGGTCTCTGGGCTGCGGTCTTCATGGGCTTTATCACCGCGGCATGTGGTGGACGCCCTGGTATGATTTCTGGTGCGACTGGCGCCATTGCCGTGGTCGCTGGCAAGGCAGTCGAGTATGGCAATGAGATAGCTCCCGACCTTGGTTACCAGTTTCTCTTTGCCGTTATCATGGTGGCTGGGGTAATTCAGATTATCTTTGGTCTGTTCAAGCTAGGGCGTTTCATCCGTCTTGTCCCCCATCCTGTTATGATCGGCTTCGTCAACGGCTTAGCCATTGTCATCTGCATGGGTCAATTCGGCTTTTTCAAGAAATTTTCTCACCTCGATGAGGACGGTGGTCGCGTCATGCAGTGGATGCAGGGTAGTGAGCTAGGCATACTGATCGGACTCATCGTTCTTACCATGGCGATCATTCACTTTTTACCGAAACTTACTAAGGTAGTCCCATCTACCTTAGCCGCCATCATCGTTGTCGGCCTGATCGCCTACTTCCTTCCGGATGCCAGAACCATTGAAAATGTTCTTAAGGACGGAGGAGGAGAAGGCTCACTGAGTGGCAGCTTCCCACTACCTGCATGGCCAAGTGATATTGCCTGGGGCGAGCACTGGCAGTTCATTCTCAAAACTGCTTTCGTCGTAGCTATGGTTGGCATTATCGAATCCTTAATGACGCTCCAGCTTATTGATGAAATCACCGAGACCCGCGGTCAAGGCAATCGCGAATGTATCGCCCAGGGAGGAGCCAACTTCCTTTCCGGTCTCTTTGGCGGTATGGGTGGCTGTGCCATGATCGGCCAGTCCCTCATCAACATCAAATCCGGTGGCCGTGGCCGCACTTCAGGCATTGTTGCCGCCGTGGCACTCACCCTCTTCATTATGGTCGGTGGTCCGGTTATCATCCAGATTCCTATTGCTGCCTTGGTTGGCGTCATGTTCATGGTTGTCATCGGCACCTTCGAATGGTCCACTTTCAAAAGCTTCGGAAAAATTGCCCCTTCCGAAATGCTCATCATCCTTACTGTTACCTTGGTGACAGCTATCATGCACGATCTGGCGCTTGCTGTATTTGTAGGAGTCATTCTCTCCGCCTTGGTCTTTGCTTGGGAAAGCTCCAAGCACATCATCGTCACCATGCATAAAGACACGCATGAAGAGCGTATCTATGGTATCGAGGGAATGCTCTACTTTGGATCAGTCCGTGAGTTCTCTGATAAATTCCAAGCCAAGTCGGATGTGCCCAATATCATTATCGACTTTGAAGAAGCCCGGGTATGTGATTTATCCGGCCTAGAGGCTATCAATGCTCTGGGAGAGCGATATCGCAATGCCGGTAAGACGCTGCACGTGCGGCACCTCTCCCCCGATTGCCGCCAAATGCTTGAAAAGGCTGGAACTCTAGTCGATATCGAGGTGCTCCCCGATGATCCACATTACTCGGTCGCTCATATTCGGAGTGAAAACAGCAAGATTATCGGATCCTAGACAGACCTCTCATCTGCGGTTTTGATGGTTTTGAGGTGACAATTGCCCATTTTAAGGTAATCAGCCGTCGTGCTGATCATTAGAAAACTTACCAAGACCGTCGGAGGGCGTACGCTTTTTGAAGACGCAGACATGACAATCAACTGGGGCGAGCGAGTCGCTTTGGTCGGACCTAATGGAGCGGGCAAGTCGACGCTCTTCAAAATGATCCTCAAAGAGGAAGATGCCGACTCTGGAAGTGTCGAGGTGGATGATTATGCCATTACAGGTTATCTGGCGCAGGAAGCGGGAGACCCGGGTGATGAAACGATTCTAGAAATAGCCATCGGCATCACACCAGAGCTTGCCAAAGCGATACGTACGCTGCGTGAGGGTGATGCAACAGGCAAAACCGACAGCCCTGAGTATCATGCCGCACAAGATAGCTTTGACGCAGCCAATGGCTACCAGCTTGAGCCTAAGGCGAAGAAGATTCTCGCAGGCCTTGGCTTTGAAACTGACGCCTTCGCTAAACCCGCTCGTGAATTCTCTGGTGGCTGGATCATGCGCGCGCACCTAGCCAAGCTCTTGGTCATGGAGCCTGATCTACTGATGCTTGACGAGCCGACTAACCATCTTGATCTAATGGCACTCATCTGGTTGCAGCGTTATCTGAAAAACTATCCAGGTGCCTTGCTGATGATTTCTCACGATCGTGACTTCATGGATGAGCTTATCGAGACCGTTTATGAAATTGATGAGGAGCAGCTCATTTCATACACGGGGAATTACACGGCCTACCTTGAGCAAAGGACTAAGCGTTATCAGCAAAAAGTGCAGGCCTACCGTAACCAAAACAAAGAAATTGAACGTGTTCAGGAGTTTATCGATCGCTTCCGCTCCGTCACCTCCAAAGCGGCGCAAGTGCAAAGTAGAGTGAAACAACTTGAAAAAATCAAACGCCTGCCAAAACCAATTGCACCGCGCAAGGTCTTCAAATTTAACTTTCCTCAGCCTAAACGATCAAACCAGAAAGTCATTGAACTTGAGAAAGTGCACATGGCTTACGGCGAAAAAGTCATCTATGACAGACTCGACCTAACGATAGAAAGAGGTGATCGCATGGTGCTTGTTGGTCCGAATGGTGCTGGTAAATCTACCCTGCTCAAAATCCTTGCTGGACAGCTCGAATTCCAAAGTGGCGAGCGAAAGGCGGGATTCAATACCAAGCTTGGTTACTACTCTCAGCATCGTACAGAAAGCATGGACGAGTCAAATACCGTCCTTGAGGAAGTCATGGCAAGCGGCGGGGACATGCGTGAGGACGAAGCGCGCTCCATACTGGGATCATTCCTTTTCCGGCGCGCTGATGTGCATAAAAAAATTCGAGTTCTCTCCGGTGGTGAAAAATCACGGCTCAATCTCGTTAAGTTTTTAGTAAATCCACCCAACCTGTTGCTGATGGATGAGCCAACAACTCACTTGGACATCATATCTATCGAAGCACTACTGCAAGCACTCAAACATTACGAAGGAACCCTAGTATTCATCTCACACGATGTTCACTTTATTCGCAACTTGGCGGAAATCACGCTGCATGTTGATTCGGGTCAACTCACACGTTACGCAGGGGGCTACGATTACTATCTTGAGAAATCAGGTCTATCAGACGATCGCGGTTCTGTAACTGCTTGACCACGATTACGCATATCGACTCATCGAGCATAACAAGCGGGCTATGATTTCGTCAGTAGCCAGCTGTGTATTTTGTGACAAGAAAAACCCTCAGCACGTCCTGTGTGGGCCGAACGCGTGAGGGTCTTCTCTGTCTTAGATGGGGGGTTTTTGGGCTGTCATTTAGACGTCGACTGTGGTGGTGAATTATTCCACCTGTCTAATCGGTTGGGTGTCATCTAAGCATTTGGGGGTTTTTGGGATTTTTCGGGGGTTTTGGGGGTTTTGGGGGTTAGGGTTTCCTGGGATTTAGGAGAAAAGCTTGCAACTGTGTCCTCTTGGTATCCTTAGTGTTTGGGGGCATCTAGGGATACTCACAACCTTTGGGGGTTTTGGTTGTCAAGAAGACAGCTTAGACCGGTGAGGAGAGGTTCCTTAATGCTATGTTGGCGTGGCGAAGTTCAAAATCGGTGATTTCATCCCTCGCACGCCGATACTATGGCTTAATTTATATTCAGATGCAATACATTATTATACTTTTTATTAGTATATGTTGAATATTATTGATTATTAGGTGCTTAGAACTTCTTTTTTATGGAAAAATTGCATATATGCAGGCCTTTATGGCAAATAATGTAACGCCCAATCTATTCACTGCGCATAGCTAAGCAGACCCACAACCGCCTTAAAGGCTTGGTGTAAAATAATGGAATCAGGCCAGATTTTTGAGCTTTGGAGCGCACAGCTGCATCTGCCCATCGATACTGGGCGAGTATCCAAAAACGACCTAGCGATAAGAAACTGGTAAAGCCTTTGCTAATTGATCAAGCAGCTTTTGATGAGCTAGATCTACTTCTTTGGCCTTCAATGTGCGCTCAGGTGAGCGGTAGTGGAAACTGTAAGCTATCGATTTCTTGTCGGCGGGAAGCTTAGCCCCAGAAGGATCTTGAAATACATCAAAACAGGTGGCTGACACCAAGAGCTGTTCGTTGTGCTTTTTGATAACTTTCTCGATCTCAATATTGCCCAACTTGGCTGGTGCCTCCATCGCCGCATCGCGACTAGAGCCAGGAAATTGTGGCAACTCATCTACTTGCCTAATACCGCTGCTTAGTTGCTGGCATTTTTTGAGGTCTAACTCGACGAGGTAAATAGGTGTGTCGCTCCCAAGATCCCTACACTTCGCAGGGCTGAGCTGCGCGAACACGCCCACAGGCTTACCTTCACACTGGACATCAGCTGCAATGATAAAACCTTCACGTTCACGCTGAGTAAACTGAATATCCTTATTTGGTAACAACGCCTCAACCGTGGCTTTAGCATCAAACGCATCAATGCGACCCTGACATCCGGCTTTTACCGACCAAGTTGCTGGGCGACGTTCCCCACCCAATAAAAGAGCGAGAGAATCGGATTCAAGATCGCTAGCCTTTCCGCCTCCCGCATTGCGAAATTGACGCCCAATCTCAAAAAATCGTAACGACTTAGCACCTTGGCGAATATTACGCGCTGCCGTCGCTACCAAACCAGGTGTCAATGATGGGCGCATCACGGCATGATCCTCACTCAAAGGGAGAGCAACCCGAATCAGATCCCCTTCTTGAAGAGGACGCAGTGGCAAAGCTGTATCCATCTGAGCAACCGTCAGATCTGTAGAGCTATCAGCAATCAATTTGATCGTCTGCGTCTCGTAAAATCCGATAGCGGACAATTCCTCGCGAAGTGACATCTGATAATCGTAAGCCGAATCTATCTCGCTCTCCTGAGCAAAGCTACCGGCAAAGCGAGATGGCACATTACTCAGCCCATGCACACGGGCAATCTCCTCAACCAAATCAATATGTCGGTGGAGATCCAGTCGATAGCTCGGAATACTCCACATACTGGCCTCATGCTTATGTAGACCAAGACGCGTGAGTATATCATCAGCAGCACCCAAGGAGATCGACCCCCCCATCAGCTGATCTAGTTGAGATGGATCCAGCATGACTTCCCCGGTTAGCTGGGGAGCTTGGCCCGCTACTGCCGTAGATCCTTCGATCTTGCCTCCGGCGAGCTCAACAATGAGGCCAGCAGCAAAAGCCGAAGCCTTGAGCACGGCTTGGGCATCACTACCACGCTCAAATCGATATGAGGAATCTGAGCTAAGGATAAGACGGCGTGAGGTGCGGCGGATTTTAGACGGCGTGAAGTAGGCTGACTCAAGAATGACCTCCGTGGTGGCATGACTCACTCCGCTGTCCAAGCCCCCCATAATGCCACCTAGAGCCAGTGCTTTACCAGATGCATCAGAGATCACTACATCCTCGTCAGTCAGCGTGTAGTCAGCCTCATCAAGCGCTTTGAAAATTTCGCCATTGGTAGCGATGCGCACATCGAGTGCTCCGTCAACTTTGGCAGCATCAAAAGCGTGCAATGGATGACCCAATTCATGCAGCGCATAATTCGTAATATCGACGACGTTGTTAATTGGACGTAGGCCTATTGCCTCCAGCTTTGTTTGTAGCCATGCTGGTGAATCTGTGACCCGCACCCCTGAAATCTTTACGGCGGTGTAGAGAGGGCAGGAGTCTGGGGCGGAGAGCTTAATGAGAGAGTCATCGCTCACCGTAGCTGGCTCAGGCAGATCTCGTATTTTACGCTCAATACCTGCCAGTGCAGCCAGCTCACGAGCCATACCAGTGTGAGAGAGTAAGTCAGGACGGTTGGGAGTCACCTCCACTTCAATGATGGTATCTGTTTCGAATAAATCCTGCAGTGGTTTGCCAATTTCGAGATCCTCAGAGAGAATCATCAAGCCATCGTCTGCTGAGGCCAAACCGATTTCGTCTGGACCACAAAGCATGCCCTTGGACTCAACACCGCGAAGCTTGCCGTCTTTAATGACAAAACCACCACCGAGGTCTGCGCCGGGAAGCGCACAAGGAACCTTATCTCCTACCGAGTAGTTTTGAGCACCGCAAACAATCTGGCGAAGCTCTTCCTCACCAGCATCGACCATGCAAACCTTCAATTTATCGGCATCGGGATGTTTCTCAGCAGATTTAATTTGAGCGACAACGACTTTATCAGACGGCACTCCTTTTTGTGAGATCCCCTCAACCTCAACTCCAGCAAAGGTAAGCAGGTCATCCATATCCTGGATAGACATGTGATCAAGGTTAAGGTGGTCTTTGAGCCAGTTGAGTGAGACGTTCATTGAATTAGGGTTGCCCTTTATAATTGATGCACACAGATAGATTGCGCATGGGCGTTTTGACCATAGAATAACGGTTTTTTACAGTCTTTTTTCCAATACCGTTAAGCAAAACAGAAAAGACGATTAACTGGAGATGTTTTTGCCTAGATCAGGGCGAAGTGAAGGAGTGATGTGAGCACCACGAGTGAGCTACAACAACGAGTTTAGAAAAAACCCCAAGGGCTGTGAGGCTCCTTGGGGTTTTTGAACTGATTGATTAATTCCTTAGATATTACGGCGCTTACGCTTGAGCTTAAGCTTCGCCATGGATTGAGCGATCATAGCTTGCAGATGCGCAATTTCCTCCGCATTCTCGTCATGCTTCAGGCCGTGCAGTGCATCTTCTGCACTCTTGATGGCAGCTTCAACCGCTGCCTCATCGATTTCTTCTTCACCGAGGGCCGTATCTGTAAGAACACTGACCTTTTCCTGAGTCACCTCAGCAAAGCCACTGCCAACAGCGAGCTCATGAACTTCACCATCCTTGCGGTAGCGCAGTTCGCCTGCTTTGAGTGATGTTACCAGCGCTGCGTGCATCTCAAGCACACCCATCTCGCCATCTTCACCGGGAAGATAAACATCTTCTACAGTGTCAGAGAAAACCTTCTTCTCAGGAGTGACAATTTCGAGGTGAAGCGACATGTTAATTCAGTGGTATGCAGTGATCGAGCAGCTCTCTAGCCGAGGTCAACGGTGTCAAGCCCACCCTTCATGTAGAAGTTGGACTCAGCAACATTATCGTGCTTACCTTCAAGAATTTCGTCAAAGCCCTTAACGGTATCTTCGATAGAAACATATTCACCTTTGGTGCCGGTGAAAATCTCGGCAACGTGGAATGGCTGGGAAAGGAAGCGTTGAATTTTACGAGCACGGAACACGATCAGCTTGTCTTCATCGGAAAGCTCATCCATTCCGAGAATAGCAATGATATCCTGAAGGTCTTTATAACGCTGAAGCACGTTCTGGACACCACGAGCAACGCGGTAGTGCTCTTCACCAACGATCTCAGGAGCGAGAGCATTAGATACAGATGAAAGTGGATCCACAGCAGGGTAAATACCAAGCTCAGCAAGAGAACGCTCAAGCACGACGGTTGAGTCGAGGTGGGCGAAGGTGTTAGCAGGAGCTGGGTCAGTCAAGTCATCCGCAGGAACATAAACGGCCTGGAAGGAAGTAATAGACCCCTTTTTGGTGGAGGTAATACGCTCCTGAAGGTTTGCCATTTCCTCGGAGAGAGTTGGCTGGTAACCCACAGCAGATGGCGTCCGGCCGAGAAGGGCGGATACCTCAGCACCGGCTTGTGAGAAACGGAACACGTTGTCAACAAAGAGCAGAACGTCTTGGTTTTCCTCGTCACGAAAATACTCGGCCATAGCGAGAGCTGAGAGTGCCACGCGGAGACGTGCACCCGGAGGCTCATTCATCTGACCGTATACGAGGGCCACCTTTGATTTGGATAAATCATCTTGGTTGATAACGCCAGCTTCTGACATCTCCTCATAAAGGTCATTACCCTCACGAGTCCGCTCACCGACACCAGCAAACACAGAATAACCACCGTGCCCTTTGGCAATGTTATTGATGAGCTCCATGATAACCACTGTCTTACCAACACCAGCACCACCAAATGCACCCACTTTACCACCTTTGGTGAATGGGCAAATGAGGTCGATCACTTTGATACCTGTTTCAAGGATCTCAGCAGATGTGGCTTGATCAACAAGATCAGGAGCAGGACGGTGGATAGGATACTTTTTCTCGTGTGGCACGTCGCCGCGCTCGTCAACGGCATCGCCGGTAACGTTGAAAATACGACCAAGAATACCAGCTCCTACAGGAACTGAAATAGGTGCGCCTGTATCGGTGATTTCTACACCACGCTTGAGACCATCTGAGGTGCTCATAGCAACTGCACGAACCCAGCCGTCACCGAGGTGCTGCTGAACTTCGAGAACGAGCTTAGTTTCCTCTCCGTAGAGATTGTAGCTAACTTCGAGGGCGTTATAGATGGCGGGCAGATTCTCTGCCTTGGAGAAATCAGCGTCGATAACGGCGCCGATGACTTGAACGATGGTTCCTTTATTGGACATGGTGTTTGGTTTTCAGTTAGAAGTTTTGAATGTTTAATTAAGTCTATGATAATCGACCTGCGACTATTCCATTGCTTTTTGAGCGGTAGTAATTTCAAGGAGCTCTGAGGTAATAGCTGCTTGACGAGCCTTGTTATACTCGAGCGTCAAGTCTTTGACCATTTGCTCAGCATTGTCGGTGGCTGACTTCATCGCGACCATACGTGAAGAGTGCTCGGAAGCGAGAGACTCAACCAGCATTTGGTAGATCTGGAAATTTACATAGAGTGGCAAGAGCGTATCCAACACTGCTTCCGGACTTGGCTCGAAAATATAATCATTGGCAAGTGCTGCCTCCTTGTCGGTTTCTTGGATAACGTCTTTGCCTACACCTTCATAGGCACGTTTTTCAGCTAGCGTATCGGCTTCAATCGTGAGCAGTTGTGTCACCCATGGATCTTGACGCAGCGTGCTGACAAAGTTTGTGAATGCTACGTGCACACTGCTGTATTCACCACTGAGGAATTTTTCTGTGAGGAACTTGCCGATCGGACGAGCATCCGAAAATGGGAGCGGGTCATCAATTTCAAAATCAGCAATGAGGGTCTCACCGCTCTTAGCGAGCGCAGTGCGCAACTTGCGCCCAACTGTGACAAAATCAGTATTTTCGTCAGCCTCTTCACGAACTTTCTTGAGCAGGTTGGTGTTAAGTCCACCACAAAGACCTTTATTGGTGCTGATAACGAGCATCAGCTTTTTACCTCCTTCGCGCTTTTGCAGCAAAGGATGAGCATCATCATCAACGTTCTCCTTGAGGTTAGCTAATACCTTATTGAGCTCATCCGCGTAATCACGGCCAGCAAGTGCTTGGTCCTGCGCTTTTTTCATCTTGGCTGCAGCAACAAGTTGCATCGCCTTGGTGATTTGAGATGTGCTTTTGACCGACTTGATGCGTCGGCGGATGTCGCGAAGGTTAGCCATGGTTCAGGAGACGAATGTCAAAAATCAGATGGTGCGAATTGAAATGAATGAATTACTTCCAGGAAGCTTTGAAGTCCGTGAGCGCCTGGGTAAGCCCTTCGGTCACATCATCGGTAAGAGCTTTCTCTTTAGCAATCAGCTGTAAGAGGTCTGCCTTACGACTATCGAGATATTCTTCGAGGGAGTCTTGGCATTCTTTAACGCGATCAACGGCTACATCGTCAAAATAACCATTCTGCATTGACCAGAGCACGGCCACCTCAATCTCCAGAGACTTGGGGCTATACTGATTCTGTTTGAAGAGCTCAACAATACGCTGGCCTCGGTCAATTTTGCCTTGAGTTGCCTCATCAAGATCAGATCCAAATGCGGCGAATGCCTGCAATTCGCGGAACTGAGCAAGATCAAGCTTCGTGGTACCTGATACTTTCTTGATCGCCTTGGTCTGAGCTGCAGAACCCACACGTGAAACTGAGAGACCCACAGAAATCGCAGGGCGAATACCTTGGTAGAACAGATCAGTCTCAAGGAAGATCTGACCATCCGTAATCGAAATAACGTTGGTAGGAATATAAGCAGACACGTCACCGGCTTGAGTTTCAATGATAGGCAGAGCTGTCATTGATCCGCCGCCTGCCTCTTCAGAAAGACGTGCAGAACGCTCAAGAAGTCTTGAGTGCAGATAGAAAACATCACCGGGGAAAGCTTCACGACCTGATGGGCGACCAAGAATCAGCGATACCTGACGATACGCAACAGCGTGCTTGGAGAGGTCATCAAAGACGATGAGCACATCCTTGCCTTGATCCATAAGATACTCACCAATGGCACAACCTGTGTAAGGTGCGAGGTATTGATTAGCTGCAGAGTCCGAGGCAGAAGCCGCGACAATACAGGTGTTCTCCATGGCTCCAGCAGCCTCGAGAGTTTGAACGGTTCGAGCGATGTTGGAACGCTTCTGCCCAACAGCAACATAAATACAGTAGAGCGGCTTGTGCCCCTCAAGGCGGCCCTCAGCAGCAGCTTTGTTTTGTTGGGCTTGCGCGATGATGGTATCAACTGCGATGGTTGTTTTACCCGTCGAGCGGTCACCAATGATGAGCTCACGCTGACCACGACCGATTGGAATCATGGCATCAACCGACATGATGCCAGTTTGGACAGGAACAGAAACAGACTTACGTTTAATGATGCCAGGTGCGATTTTTTCTACAGGATACTGGTCTGCAGCTTCGATGTCACCTTTGCCATCCAGTGGGCGACCAAGGTTGTCTACAACGCGGCCGAGCATGTTCTCACCGACAGGAACAGAAAGTAGCTTACCCGTTGTCTTGCACTCGTCACCTTCTTTAATGTGAAGTGAATCTCCGAGAAGAACAACTCCGACTTCAGCCTCTTCGAGGTTAAGAGCCAGTCCGACGAGGCCGCCGGGGAATTCGATCATCTCGTTGAGTGCCACGTCACTGAGGCCTTCGACCTTGGCGACGCCGTCACCAATTGTGCGGACTGTGCCGACATTGCTTTTTTGCACCGACGATGATACGTTGGCGATTTCTTTTTCAAGTTCCTGGAGGATACTGCTCATAGCTGTGTTAGTTTGAAGTTAAAAGTATTGGGTATGAAGATTGATTAAAACGCGTCAGCCAGACGCTCAAGGCGGGATTGGACACTGCCATCCCATACATCGTTGCCGACACGAATTTTGATGCCTCCAAGAAGGTCGGCATTCGTGTTGTATGCGAAAGACAAGCCACCGCCATACTGGTCATTGAGATTATCCTCAATACGCTTGCGGCTGTCAGCATCAAGCTCAGTCGCGCTCTCGATCGTTGCTTGCCGGCTTTTTTCATCAAGGCGGACTAGGTTCAATAGCGAGTGCATGATTGCCCGGTAGTCACGAGGCTTACTCTCGGCGATTTTTTTGAAAGCTGCACGGATCTTAGCCTCATCAATACGACCTTCAATTGCGCATAGACGATAAATCCGACGAGCGGCACTGGCTGCATCCTTAGAGACTTTCACGATATCAGTTGTCGGTTAAAATAATTGGCTGCGAGGGAAGTTATTTAGCTCTCTACACTTGTAAGAGCTTCCTCGTTGATGCGCTTCTGGTCATCATCGTTGAGAACCTTGCCGGTTACATTAGCAGTCGTTGCGGTGACAAGGCGACCAAACTCCTTCTTGAGTTCTGCTGTCATCGTCTTGCGCTCGGCGGTGGCAGCTTCTTCAGCTTTTGCCAAAATCTGCTGGGCAGACGCTACGGCTTCTTGGGCTTTCTTCTCTGAGAGTGATGCGGCGCTTTCTTTCGCTTCGTTGATCAGGCGAGCTGCGTCGGCGTTCGCTTTGTCGATTGCCTCCTGAGTGCGCTGCTCTGAGTCTGCGAGCTGCTGCTCGATACGCTTCAGCTTATCCTCACCCTCGGCAATGCGCTTACGACGCTGCTCGAGCATTTCTTGGATAGGACCGAAGGCAAACTTTTTCAATACAAAGAGCACGATGACGAAATTCAGGAGCTGAGCGATGAAAAACGGCCAGTTTACGCCAAAGGTCTCAAGGAAGCCACCTGAGGCTGCTTCTGTTCCGGCTGCTGCGAGGATGGAGATCATTGTAAGAAAAAGTTGATTGAAAGTGAATATCAGGTGCCGCTAGCTATTGAATTGCGCCAAACGACACCTGATAAAAATTTGGATTAGATCCGCTATTACTGCTTGATACTAATTAGTACTGAACAGCGAATGCTGCGAGGATGAAGAGACCCTCAATAAGAGCTGCAAGAATAATGGAGATAACGAGAATTGGAGTAGCTGCGCCTGGGTTACGACCTGTGGCTTCAGCAGACTTAGATCCGAGAATTCCGATTCCGATGCCACCTCCGAGAGCGGCGAGTCCGACTGCAATTGCTTTAAGTGATAATGTTGCCATTGTATTGTTTGGTTTGTTTAGTGTTGTTTTCCAAAAGCCCCCACGGTTTGCCCATGGTCAGGCTTCCAAAAGTGTTAATGTTCGTCTCCGTGGTCGCACATGAGCTTGAGGAAGACGGCACAAAGCAGCGTAAAGACCAGTGCTTGAACTAGGCCGACGAGCAGCTCCATGAAATAGAAAGGAAGGGCTGGGAGGAAAGCGAGCTTCTCAGGCACCAGTGCCATCAAGCCCTCGAGAGTTTGCTCACCACCATAAATGTTACCGAAGAGACGGAAGCTCAGAGCGACCGGACGTATGAAGATGGATACAACCTCAAGAATACCAACGAGGAAGAACATGACAATCATGCCCACCTTCATGAAGCCAGTGAATGTTCCTTGCGGGGCAAAAATGTGCGCGAAGAAGTTTTTGACGCCGATCTCGGTGAATGACCAGTAAAGCCAGAGCAAAAAGAAGGTGATCGCCATTGCCGCGGTCATGTTCAAGTCGGCATTACCTCCACGAAGAAGACCCTTATAGTGACCGTGCGCATCAGTCGTTCCCATGGTGCCCACTCCGGGAAACAGTCCAAGGTAATTAACAACAAGGATCAGTAAAAACGTGGCACCAAAGAACCAGAAGGTCCGCTTGACAAGATGCTCACCAAGAATGTTACCGAAGAAATCATACAAGCTCTCCACGAGCCACTCAGCGAAGTTTTGCACTCCGCTTGGAATGAGTGCCATCTTCTTGGTAGCCGCACGGCAAAATACAATGATGATAGCAGCTGCGAGCCACACCATAATCATGGAGTTCGAAATCCAAGCAAAACCAGACCCGTCAGAGAATGGAGACTCTGGATACAGCGGCAATTGGTGGCCACCGGCTGCAAAAGCCGAACCCGACAGTAACAGGAGAAGAACTGGGATGAAGATGCGCACTGAAGATAGCTGAGCCATGGAAATGGTAGAAAAAGGTGTTTTTTTTTAACCGGGCGGGGGCGGACATAACTTGCTGGCCATTGCTCTGCAAGACTATTTGTGAAATTTTTCACAATCTACGAGAAAAGGCGCGCAAGTGACTGCATCGCAAGTATATAGAATACGCCTGTTTAGGAGAAAATTCTGAGCGCGTCAGCTTCCACACCAAAGTCAGCGAGCTTAATAAATGAGCCTGACTCCAGCGCCTGCTTAATCAGGTCTTCTGCTGAGATACAGGGCCTCCCGGAATGTCGCTTCAATTCGAAACAAACTCGATCAGCATCCTCTCCTATACCGTGATAGGTGCGATAAATGACTTCTGTACATGCCAAGCGATTAGCCTGACGGAAATCAAACATGAAATCATACATCTTTCCTTCATGGGTGAGCCCGCGTGACAAAGCTTCAATAAGTAATTCCCTCCTCAATTGTGGGCGAAGCACCATGAACGCATCGACATGCAATGTTTCTTCAATCGGCCTCAATAACACTCCGTCTTTTTTAGCTTCCAGAAAATGGAGTCCTCCCATTCCCTCATTTAAGGGCTTGGGTAGTCGCAAGCCCATTTGATCGCGTTCTTGAGCATCCCCTATATATAGTGCTGCGTGCGGCCAATAGCCGGGCAAAAATAAATTACTCATCGCGTCTTCGTGGCGCGTGATCAAAACATCTCCTGCACGCAACAAAGGCTTCAGTTCGGCCAGAACAGTGGCATCAACTCGCTTACCTTCGCCTGCAGACTTTACAAATGGCTGCTTCATCTCTGAAACCACTCGCCCACTTAACTTCAATAATTGGAACATCACCTTCTTATATCCAGAGACGTGACGGCGCTTCAGAGAGTAAATGCGGTATAATAATTTGCGGCTAAGGTGACCCCGCTTGCTACATTGCATGTATTTTACCTCTTTAACTAACAGATCAATTAAATCCTCCATTAGAGGATTTTCAGCCAATGCTGCAATATCTCGACCATTCAGCTTGTAAAATCGGAGAGCCGACATGAAACGCCACATACTCCGGTGGGAACCTAGGCTCTTGTAGATGGTCGCGAAACTTTTTGCCGGAATGCCGTAACGAGGCTCAGGCTCATCCAACTTTTTCCTGACCACGGACCTATGAGCAACCAAATCGACTATAAATGTGGCTGCCCGCATGAGCATTGCCGCTGCCAAGAAGCCTACAACAAACGCGCGCAATCTAATCTGCCACGTTTTCTGATCCTGCTGATCCTCCCCCATTCTATCCAAGGCATCAATGACCCCTTGAATTTCTCCAATGACTTCGATGAGCGTGTGGCGCAAGGACAAGTATCGCACGTAAACGTCGCGCAGCCGCTCATCCTCGTCAGGCAAAAAATACCCCCTTTTCTGAGCCGCGACAGCATCGGCCATCTCCTGCTGCACCTGGCTCCGCATGGGCATCGCCTCAGCTACCGCACTAACAGACAACGCCGCGCGTTGTATGGCAATATCAGCACTACCAAGATCATTTTTCACTCTAGATGTATTCGCACGATACAAGAGCTCCGTCAATGAAACATCGCCCATCACATCTTGTCTAACAGAACCTAACAGCCCGGCAAGCCCATTAAATAGGGTTTTTTGAATTCAACCTCCGCTTACTGATCAACCCCAACGGACCCTCAAGTCAAGTAATCCCTAGGGAAAATTCGCAATTATTTAACTTTACAGAATCAAATGAGAAGTCCATAAGAAGGACGTTATGAATAAATCCGAACTCGTCGAAGCCGTTCAAAAATCCCTCGGGAATGATGCAACTAAACGTTGCGCAGAAGATGCACTTGCAGCTGTCCTTGACAGCATCGCTACTGGTGTAAAGAAAGATGGAAAAGTCCAACTCATTGGATTTGGTACATTTGCAGTCAAAAAGCGTGCAGCCCGTCAGGGTCGCAACCCAAAGACTGGTGAAGCAATGCAAATCAAAGCCTCCAAGACTGTTGGCTTCAAGTGTTCTTCTAGCCTTAAAGGTTCCCTGTAAGTATTAACCTGATTTGGTGTAGCAGATTTATTCTGCCACTAATTCAAACAATCTAGCCCGTGTCACCAACGTGACACGGGCATTTTTTTGCACTGGCATCAACACGTTCAATGTATTGAAGAACTCTAGCTAGCTGATAAATTTTGATGTTTCGTTGGAGCAAATTCATCTTTAGAATAGGTCTATGCTACTGCAACTCATGGGGCGCCCTGCGTTATGGCTCAACGACTATCTCGGTCAACTCATCGGGCTCGTCTATGATATTATTGAGTCGCTCGTTCGGGGTAAGCCGAGGTGGCGCCGATTTTTCGATCAAATTGTTGAAATAGGCTTTAATTCCCAGCCGGTGGTGTTGATTACTGGTGCTTTTGTCGGCGCCGTACTTGCTGCCCAAGGTTTATTCCAGCTTAGTGGACTGCAAATGGAGTCAATGGGGGGAGCCCTTGTCAGTGTTGGTATGCTCAGAGAGCTTGGCCCCGTCCTCACTGGCATCATGCTCTCTGGTCGCGTTGGCGCATCTATGGCGGCGGAAATAGGCACCATGAAAGTTACCGAGCAAATCGATGCTCTAAGATCTATGAGCGTGAACCCGATTGACTATTTGGTCACACCGCGTTTTTTGGCCATGCTCATATCTGTTCCGCTTCTGATCACTGAGGCTGCCGCGCTCGGTATCGGTGCCGCCTGGATAGTAGGCACTCAAGCATTTGGCGTATCAGAAGCATGGTGGAGCTACCACACCATGATGCACACTGAGCTTGGCGATATTTATATTGCCTTGATCAAAGGCATGGTCTTCGGAATTTTAATTGTCGTAATCTCCTGCCACCAAGGCCTCAAAGCCAAGCAAGGTGCCGTCGGTGTTGGCAAAGGAACCACGCGCGCGATGGTCTACTCCTCTCTGGCGATTCTTATTACCAATTTTTTCCTCACCATGCTAATGAACATCTTTTTGCCCCTGGGCATTGGCAGCTAGCACGATAACCTCACGAAATTTGACAAATGTTGTCTGAAAGGGAATACTTTGTCAGCAAGTCCATCTTACCTACATATGAAAAGCCCACTCCGCATTTTACTACTCGCACTTGCAGGTATTGCTAGCGCTACCTACCTAATCCAAGCTCAAACACAACAACCCATGGCAACTGCAGAGAAAGCACCCGAACAACCGCACAAACCTGTCACTAAAACCGATGCTGAATGGCGTAAGCAACTTACCCCCGAGCAATACCACATCGCTCGCAAATCTGGCACGGAGAGACCTAACGGAGAAGTATATCAAACCTTCAAGAAACAGGGAGCAGGGACGTATTATTGTGTAGGCTGTGATGCAGAGCTTTTTTCATCACAAGAAAAATTTGATTCTCACTGTGGGTGGCCGTCGTTTTATGATCCCTCCAAGGCAAAAAACGTTAAGTCCATTATAGATCCAGATGGCTCACGCATCGAAGTTCGCTGTGCGGTTTGCGATGCTCATCTGGGCCATGTATTCAGTGGAGAGGGGTTTCCCACCCCAACCAACAAGCGCTACTGCATTAACGGCACGATCCTGAAATTTGTGCCTGCAGAGGTTAAAAAATAGGATCCATCGGTTGTGTCGCCCCAGAGGTGTGGGTTGATCGCACCGACCACTACCAACTCAGATTGGCATTACTGCGTGCAATTTTTGCATGAAAGGTTCTAGACCTTGGACGCAAAACACGATTAGAATAACCTCCCATCGCGAAAAACCTTTATTATGTCAGACCACGCCGACGCTCAAGAATTAGCTGAATCCTATCTCCGAGAACTCATAGAGAAAAGTCCTGAAGATTGGGACAGCAGGAAAAAATTAGCCCAAATTCTCTACAACGAAGGTAAGACCAAAGACGCCGCTAACATCGTATGGGACGCACCTGAAATCCCCTCGATTGATCTTGAACTCGGCTTCGCTGTTAAAGTCCTCGGCAAAGGGGCGCCCAGCAAAGCCATTCGTTTGCTAACTAGTATTCAAGATCTTAACAAAGGGAAAGCAGTGCAAAATTTAGCGATTGCCAACGCCCTCATGCATTACGGCATGGTCATGCAAGCCGCACGCTTTTATGGCGCTGCCTTTGCTGATGACCCTAGCCTCGTCAATGCAGACCTGGAACACTTCCTGTTGTGGGTGGACGACAAAGAGAAGATTTGGGGTAATTTCGAAAAAGATAAGCCCAACCTTGCAGAGCTACCGTGGATGAAGCGTGACGCAAAAGAAGCAGAGTCGCTCAAAATGGCAATGCAAGGGCACACAACACCGATCAAAATACCAAATTTAGCAGAAGTTACCGCAGAAGCAGTGGTTAACACCATGTATTCGCAAGCATCACAACTCAACGTGCAGTCAACACCACCACCAGCGGTGACCATACCAATGGATCGTGTGAACCCCAAGGATGTCATCGTCGACACAGAATTAGGCGCTGCACAGCCAAGCACTTCAAAGGCTACAGGAGGCAGCACGGGACAAGCCCTGCCATCTGGGCCCCCTACAGTCTCGGCCAAGCCCGTGGCCCAGCCCAAGCCACTCACACAACCAAAACCATTAACACCGCCCAAACCACTAGCACCACCAAAACCTTTGGCAGCCCCTAAGCCATTGGACGCAGCTAGCCCTCCGACTAAGGAGCAAAATCCAAGCGTGCCGACTCCACCCGTCGCAAAGCCAGCTGTTGTTAAGCCTTCAGTTCCTGCGGCACCCATAACTCCTGCAACGAGCAAGCCGCCACAGCCAGCGGCACCAGAACCTCCAGCGGCACCAGAACCCCCAGCCGCACCCGCACCCCCAGCACAACTAGCGAAACCGACTCCAATCGTGCCAGCCGCAACACTCAAGCCATCTGCTGATACGGCTTCTGAGGCAAAACCAGCTATTCCACAAAAACCAGCCTCAACCACCGCTCCCACATTACCAATTTCGAACAAACCCGAGAGCCCTGCAACCATTCGGATACCAAACGAAACAGTTGAAGCGCAAGCCCCTGCGCCGGCAAAGCTCGGAACAAATGCATCCGAATCAAGCCCTGAAGCTACATCTTCATCATCCACTCTTCCTGGTGCTTCGAGCCCCATCACCCCAGCGGACTCAGATAACAACTCGGGTTCTGCTCCTATCTTGAAAGCAAAGCCATCCAGTGGCGGTGAGAATGGAGAAGTTCAGCCCATGAAACTCAAGGCCCCCGGCCTCAGCGGTACAGACGCCCCATTGCTGAGACCAGT
>Ga0206129_10000733_pt1 | contig 48646 bp, 47 predicted proteins | sample Helgoland_Spring_8_FD_148616 | JGI IMG/M metagenome (GOLD analysis project Ga0206129, IMG submission 148616) | Pelagic subsurface seawater microbial communities from Kabeltonne, Helgoland, North Sea - Helgoland_Spring_Bloom_20160502_2 | ecosystem: Environmental > Aquatic > Marine > Epipelagic ...
GTTGCGACAGCTGCAATCGCGATGTGGTTGATCGCCTTCCACTTCACAATGGTTGGCGTTGGCGCTGCGATTGTGCTTCTGCTGCTGCCCCACATCATTGGTGCACCACAACCAGCTGAGTTCACAGGCCCCGTTCCAACAGAAATCGGTGCGTTATTTGCTTCTCGTGCACTGAGTGTTGGATTGGCCGCTTGGATCATCCTCGGTGCATTTTGCGCATACTTTTGGACCAAAGAAGGCGAAGCGGCTTAACCACTGCTTCCCACTTTCTCAAACAGGAAAAACGACATGGATCGTAGACTTTCAATGCTCCTGATCGGTTTGCTCTTTGGTGGCGGCATCGGGTTCACAATTGCGGCTGGTAATGGTGTCACGTTTGACGGCCACGATCACGCAACTGGACACGGTGGCGGTGGCCACGATCATTCAACAATCACATCAATCGACCTACCTGCAAGTGATACTGCCCCAACACTTGCCGCACAGGTATTCAAAGATCCGGCGTCGGGCTGGAACCTCAAGATTGAGAAAACCAACTTTACCTTCGCCCCTCAAAACGCCAGCACGGTTGATTTAACAGGCGAGGGCCATGCGCATCTCTATGTGAACGGCGATAAGATTGCGCGCCTCTATGCGGATTGGTTCCACATAGATCACTTGCCTGAAGGTGAAGTGCTGATCGAAGTCGCGCTGAATTCAAACGACCACAGCCAGCTTAGCGTTGGTGGCGTCCCATTGCGGGTCGGTGTTCAGGTCACAAACACAACAAACTAATCCATCGTTGGGATGCGGGCGCGCAAGCGATTGCGCAGCTCGCCCAATGGGCGGGCATCTTCGATCCAGCCATTCTTTAGTTCAAGAAACATCTGGCACAGCTTAACGATTTCGGCTTCAGACGCTTTGATATTCAACCCATCAAATACGTAAGTGCCGCGCCCTTTGCCCTGAAGCGAGATATTGACGGCATCGACGCACCCGCCAAGGCATGGCGTGGCCTCAACTTCAATCTGATCACTAAATCCAGCAAGCTTGAGCGCCCCCCTCAAGGTTGCGCAGTCTTGTCTCCCGGTAACACCATCAGCCCGTTCGCATGTGGCGCAGACCAATAGACGGTTTGTTGGTTTTTGGGTCATCGCGCGTTCCTCAAGGTTGTGACAGAGACGTTATGTCAATTGTGCAGCACGTCAAGATTAGCCATTGCAAATCACGCCTCAGCCGCCAGTATTGACCCCACATTAAGGGAGCACAGTAATGAATTGGGATGAATTTGCAGCGTGGGGGGCCAAGGCCGCCGACTGGGGAAAAGAATATCACCAAAACCTGCGTGACCGTCCCGTTCGTTCACAAGCGAAGCTAAATGACACCCTTAACGCCCTCCCCAAGACCGCACCAGAAGATGCGGAAACAATGGCCGACATAATGGCCGATTTCGAAAATATCGTGATGCCAGGGATAACTCATTGGCAGCACCCACGCTTTTTTGCCTACTTTCCATCAAACGCTGCCCCTGCATCGATCCTGGCAGAGTTTCTAACCTCAATCGTTGCGCCGCAATGCATGCTTTGGCAGACCTCGCCCGCCGCAACTGAGATGGAAATCCGTATGATGCAGTGGTTACGTCAAGGCATCGGGCTGCCTGATACATTCAGCGGGGTGATCCAAGACAGCGCTTCATCGGCGACCCTAGCTGCCGTGTTGGTTATGCGCGAACGCGCTGTGAATTGGGAAAGCAACGTCAAAGGGTTAAGCCACTTTGCTCCTTTACGAATTTATTGTTCCGATCAAGTTCACACCTCTATTGATCGCGCTATTTGGGTTGCAGGTATTGGTCAGGACAATCTTGTCAAAATCCCTACATCTGGACCGATGAAGGCAATGGACTCTGCGGCATTGCAAGCAGCTATTGATGCAGACCGAGCTGCTGGATATTTGCCCGCAGGAATTATTGCAGCCACTGGTGCAACCGGCATGGGAGCTTGCGATAACTTAAACGAAATCGCGGACATTTCTGAACGCGAAGGTCTGTACACCCATCTTGACGCGGCTTGGGCCGGCACGGCGATGATTTGCCCAGAGTTCCGCACAATGTGGGAGGGCGTGGAACGTTTTGATAGCGTCGTCTTCAACCCACACAAATGGCTGGGAGCACAATTTGATTGCGCCGCCCACTTCTTGCGTGATCCAGACGCTTTGCGCCAAACCTTGGCCATTCGCCCTGAATACTTGCGTACGCATGGCACCGAAGACGTGACTGATTTCTCTGAATGGTCCGTTCCCTTGGGCCGTCGTTTCCGCGCTTTAAAGCTTTGGTTTGTGATGCGGAACTACGGGATGGAAGGCTTGCGTAGCCGAATCCGTAATCACATCAAATGGTCCCATGCATTGTGCAATCGTCTGCGTCAGCACGATGACTTTGAGATTATAACAAATCCAATCTTGTCCCTATGGACCTTCCGCATGAAAGGTGCCGGTGACGTTGATAGTTTGAACCAAAAACTGGTGGATGCAATCAACGATGACGGTGAAATTTACATCACCCAAACCTTTGTAGACGGTCAGAAAGTAATCCGCTTTCAGGCTGGGCAGTTTGATTGTGAAGAGCGTGATTTTGATGCGGCTTATGATGCGATCACAAGAATCGCAGCAAAATTCAGCTAAACCCGTGACTGCGCGTAACGCGCGCAGCCATATAATGCGGCATTGTCCTCAGTAATGACAAACAGTGGCACCTGACCAAAGCGACCCGAGAAAGTTTCGTCTTTACTAGCTTCCGCGGCAATTACTTTGGCTGTGGATTCTGAGCTGACGATGGCGCGCGCTACGCTGCCGTTAAAGTACAGGCCAGCCAAAGGCATATATTGGTAGGTTAACTCGCAGCAGAACAAACCCAAGGCCTTAGCAAAAAGAGCAACCGTCTGTGCGCCCTCTGAAGAGGTTAGTGCAGTAATCTGTGCGGGATCCGTTGCTTTGAAGCCAAGTGCGGTATGCAATGCCGCGAGTCCGTCACCTGAAAACAGCGCTTCAACCTTGTGAAAACTGCTGGCCTTGTCCCCAACTGCCTCGCGCAAAACGGCCATCACGCTGCTTGGAAGGCTAGCGTGGCCCAACTCAGCTTCAATCACGTGTCCTTCATGGCACAAGCTAACATTGAATCCTGTTGCGATACCGGCAACCAGCGCTTGATCACCGTGAGGTTTACCACCACCAATTTGGGTCACAACGTGATCAGGCCAAACATCCAACGCATAGCCAAGGGCTGCCAGATCGTTCAAAAGATACGCCTGTTTAAAACCCAAACTTTGCGCCAAAACGTCCGTATCAAACATCCAATCGCCATTGGTCAACTTACCTTTGCCACCTGACACAGGCCCCGCAATAGCGGCACAAAGGTTTGTTGGCTTCATACCATCTAACGTCGCGACATAGGATTGCGCAGCCTCAAGGAAGCTGTCGACTTCGGTATTCGAATACCTAATAGAACTGTCCGAGATTATGCCATTGTTATTGGCCAAAGCAAATCGTGTGTTGGTTCCGCCTACGTCGGCGACAAGTGTTAGATCGTTTGTCATTATGCGTCTTTTTGATGTGGGTGCTTACCAAGAATAATCATGCTCAATAGATCATCATCCGTGACAGAGTCCACATCAACAGTCCCAACCAACTTACCATTTTTCATGACCGAGGCCCGATCACACAGCGTCATCACATCGTGGATATCGTGACTGATTAGAAAAATCCCAATACCTTCCGCTTTTAGCTTTTGAATGAGTTCAGAAACCATTTGTGTTTCATGCGGTCCAAGGGCGGCTGTTGGTTCATCCATGATCAGGATTTGCGCGTTAAAATATACAGCTCGTGCAATGGCAACGGATTGGCGTTGCCCACCAGAAAGCGCTGAAACCGGATCGTTAAACTTTTGGAAATTTGGGTTAAGCCGCGCCATGATTTCGCGTGCTTCTGCTTCCATCGCATCATCATCGACCAAACCGAATGGCGTCACCAATTCGCGACCCAAAAACAGGTTGCTGGCGGTGTCCAAGTTATCGGCCAGAGCCAATGTCTGATAGATCGTTTCAATGTTATAGCTGCGTGCATCACGCGGGTTTCTGATCTCGGCTTTTTCGCCGTTGATCAGGATTTCACCTGAATCCATTGCATAGGCACCAGATAGGATTTTGATCAGCGTGGATTTGCCCGCACCATTGTGACCAAGCAGGCCAACAACTTCGCCGGGGTGCAGCTCAACGCTGACGTGGTCCACGGCATGAACGCCGCCAAAAGAGATGCAGATGTCGCGCATTTCGACGAGGGGTGTGCTTGTATTGTTCATGACTGCTGTCCTCACTTCGCGTTTTTGCGGTAAAGATTGTCGAGATAGACGGCAAAGACCAAGACAGCGCCGACAACGATTTGTTGGATGGCTGCATCAAATCCAATCAGCACCATTCCGGTTTGTAGCGATTGCATCACCAGGGCTCCCAAAACTGCACCATAAATTGTGCCGATACCACCTGCCAAAGACGTGCCGCCAATAACTGCCGCTGCGATCACATACAGTTCGTCCAAAGTACCCAGTGCGTTTGTTGCAGACCCCAAACGGGCCGAAGCAACAACAGCGGACAAGCCTGTGAGGAACCCCATCAAGGCAAAGATTTTAACAGTCATCCATTTGGTATTAATCCCCGATAATGTTGCTGCCTCTGGGTTACCCCCGATTGCGTAAACATAGCGACCAAAGCGTGTGCGCTGCATCAGTATGGTCATGCAAATGACCACAACAACTAAGATCAAAACTGGGATCGCAAAACCGTGGCTGATGAACAGACCTTCTGCTGGAACTTCGATGCCCGTTTCAGCGACATAGCGTTTCACGATACCTTTCGGCCAAGGGTATGAATTTACCAATAAGACAGAGCCGATCACCGCAGCGCAGCTGATACCACCGATAAAGTAGTCAGCCCAAATTGGACGCATGACAAAACCAAAGCGAGTGCGTTGTTTGCGGCTGTTCAAGACCATGACCACAACTGCAATACAGCCCAATGCGCCAACGATCCAACTGCCCACTTCGCCAACGGCACCGTAAGGTCCGCCGCCCAGCAATTTAAACGTTTGATCGACAGGGGAAATTGTTTCACCGCTTGTGATCAAGAAGGCAACGCCGCGCCATACAAGCAAACCACCAAGGGTCACGATAAAGGCGGGGATTGAGCGATAGGCTATCAACCAGCCGTGGATTGCGCCAACAAAGGTACCTGCGATCATGCCAACAACAACTGCGATGATCCAGATCATTGGATGTCCAACACCCATCAACGGTGGTAAAATGTAAACTTGGGTCACACCCATAACGACCGCACAAAAGCCCAAAACAGAGCCGACGGATAGGTCAATGTGGCGAGTGACAATAACCAGAACCATGCCACAGGCCATAATCCCAATCGAAGATGTTTGAACCGAAAGGTTCCAAAGGTTGCGCGGCGTTAGAAACGCTCCAAAACCGTTAAATACCGCGCCGTAGACATGGAAGCCAATCCAGATCAGTGCGAGTGCGCCCAACATCCCAAGCAGTCTTGTGTCAAGTTCAGTCGCCTTAAGAAAGCGGGCCAAAGGACCACCTTTATCCTGAGGCGGTAGGCCGTGGGGTGGCGCAGTTTTGGTTTCGGTTGTGTTGCTCATGTCGATATCCAATGTACGGTCACGCCAATCTTACACCACAAAAGTGCAGCGACGAAGGGCGGCGTCAGAATGTTAGGGAATTAAGTAGATAACACCGGCGACAGTTTTTGCCGCCGGTGTCGGTAGGATTAGTTACAGCCAGCAACGCCATCCATGGCGCCTGCGCATACTTTGTCCTTAGCGATGTGACCTGCGTCGATCACTGCGCTGATGTTGTCTTTCGTGACAGGTGTTGGATCAAGGAAGATTGCGTTCATTTCAACGCCCTTGGAACCACCGGACCACTTAACTGCGCCCTCGATGTCTGAAAGTGCAGCACCACCAGCCAGAGCAACTGCGATACGACCAGCTGCTCCACCTAAATCGCCTGCGTTTTTCCAAACTGAAACAGTTTGTGTACCACGTGCAACACGGTTCAACGCAGCATGGTCGCCATCTTGGCCACCCACTGGAACTGCAAGGCCTTGCGCTTCAAGTGCAGCAATTGCGCCCCCAGCCATACCGTCGTTTTCCGCCAATACAGCGTCAACTTCGTTATTTGCAGATGTCAGGATTTGCTCCATGTTTTTCTGAGCGTTGTCAGGCTTCCAACCATCAGTGAATGCTTCACCAACAATTGTGATTGTGCCAGCAGCAACATCATCACCGATGACTTCCATCATACCTTCAAGAAGGAACAATGCGTTTGGATCGCCTTTGTCGCCCTTGATGATCGCGTAGTTGCCAGTTGGCTGAACAGCTTTCACTGACTCCGCGATAATACGGCCAACGCCTTTGTTGTCGAACGTGAGGTAGAACGTGCGATCGTCTTCGATCAAACGGTCATAGCCAACAATTGGAATGCCTTCTGCTTCTGCTTGATCAACAGCTGGACCGATTGCGTCTTTGTCCATTGCTAGAATGATCAACGCATCCGCACCTTGTGCGATCAATGCTTCAACGTCAGTCAACTGCTTAGAAGCAGATGCTTGTGCGTCAGCAGAGATATATTTCGCGCCAGCGGCTTCCAAAGCAGCTTTGATCGCCGCTTCATCAGTTTTCCAGCGCTCTTCCTGAAAGTTTGACCAGCTTACGCCGACGATTACATCGTCAGCCAATGCCGCTGTGCCCATGACAACACCGGTCATGACTGCGGCTGCAGTTTTAAATAGTTTCATGTGTTCCTCCCAAAAAAACAGAACCCTCCGCCGGAATCGCCCGGCGGTTGGGGATGAAGCAATGTAGGCCTTTTTAAATTCGGATTGCAAATTAAATTGGACATCACCCAAAAAAAAAGTCATCCTTTATGTCTAGGCCTCATATTCTTATAAGGTTTTTGAAGGGGAGTGACCTATGGCTTTTGGACATCAACGCGAGCAAGGACGGCATATTTTGCTGCGCGAGATCGAGCGCCGCGGCCCAATTCCGCGAATTGACCTTTCGCAAAACACGGGAATCAGCCGGGCGACTGTGACCACAGTTACGGCCGAATTGCTCCGCGATGGACTGATCGAAGAGATCCCACGCGATACTGATTCCGCGACTGACATGAAGCGCGGCCGTCCTCGTGTTGATCTAAAGATCGCAAGTGATGCCCATTTGGTTGCAGGCATCAAAGTGTCAGGCCATTCGATTTCTTTGATGTTGGTTGATTTCGAAGGGACACAAATTGCCGAGCATGAAGTTCCATTCCTAGACGGCCCAACATCCAGTTTCAGGTTGATCGAACAAATAGCACAGGCCTTGGATAATCTCACCGCCATTGTCGGCAAAGCTGTTCACGACCTTTCAGGGATTGGTGTTGGACTGGCGGGGGTCGTCGATGCGGAAAACGGAACCGTTTATTGGTCCCCATCTCTAAAAGAGCGCAACATCAAATTGCGCGATAAGCTGACCCAAGAGCTGGGTGTCCCAACCTTTTTGGACAATGATGCCAACTTGGTCGCGATGGCCGAAAAGACGTTTGGCTTGGGCCGTGACCACTCTGACTTCATAGTTGTCACCATCGAAAGTGGTGTCGGTATGGGTCTTGTGATCAATGGTCAGATTTACCGTGGGACGCGCGGATGTGGCGCAGAATTTGGTCATACTAAAGTACAGCTCGAGGGCGCATTGTGTCGTTGTGGGCAGCGCGGCTGCCTTGAGGCATATGTTGCCGATTATGCGTTGGTACGTGAAGCAGCCAGCATCGGCTTTTTGGATTTGGACCAACTGATCGAGAACCGTGTCAGCCGTCTATTGACCGCTGCCAAAGACGGGGACCCAACAGCGAAGACCATTGTGGATCGTGCGGGCCGTATGTTTGCCCTTGGTCTAGCGAATTTGGTGAACGTGTTTGACCCACAGCTGATCATCTTGGCAGGTGAACAGATGCAATTTGATCACCTTTACGCCAAAGACGTCATTGAAGACATGCGCAGATCCATCGTTCAAATTGACAAGTCGCCACCAGACGTGGTGATCCATAAATGGGACAACTTAATGTGGGCGCGTGGCGCCGCTGCTTACGCATTAGATTTTGTATTTGATATGGCGGCAAAGGAAGTACGCGAAGATGTGGGTTAAAACTACCGCAATTATTACGCTCGTAGCGGGCCCCGCTTTTGCGGCTCCAACGTTTGAGGCCCAATCCGTTCCACAACACGCATACACAGGCGGATGGGAACATTACGTTGGCGGCGGCCTTGCCGTGTTTGATTGCGACAATGATGATCGCCTTGATCTTGTTGCGGCAGGTGGCGAAAGCCCACCCGCCCTTTGGCGTAACATCAGTGCCAATGGCGGAATGGTTCGGTTTGAGACAAAACCATTGCCCGAGCTAACAGCAACAACCGGCGTCTACCCCATTGATATCAACAATGATCGCGCTCTAGATCTCGTTGTTCTACGCGTCGGTCCAGACATGATTTTACGCGGTGACGGTGCCTGTTCGTTCACCCCGATAGACCTTGAGGGAGTGACTTTTGAAGATAAGTGGAGCACTTCATTTTCTGCCACGTGGGAAAGTTCCAACGCGCTTCCAACCTTAGCCTTCGGACACTACGTCGACCGCATGGACCCAGAAGGCCCATTTGAGGCCTGCGACACCAACCTGCTGTTACGTCCAAGCGGCGAAACCTATTCAGCTACCACATTGGCCCCAGGTTTCTGCCCCCTGTCGATGCTGTTCTCTGATTGGGACCGTGATGGGTCAGCCGATCTGCGCGTCAGCAATGACCGCCACTACTATGTGAGCGGTGGCTCTGAGCAGCTATGGGACATCACGACACCCCCTCGCCTTTATGGTGAAGACGATGGATGGCTCACTCACAAAGTTTGGGGCATGGGCATCGCCAGCCGTGACATTGACCGCAATGGGTTGGTCGATGTTTTCCTGTCCTCGATGGGCGATCAGCGCCTGCAAGAATGGACAGGCGAAACAGCCGGCTTTAAAGACGTTTCCTTCAAACGTGGGACCACAGCACATAAACCATATACTGGTGGCGACGGGCGCCCATCTACAGGTTGGCACATCAGCCTAGGTGATGTTCAGAATGACGGCATGGATGATGTATTCATCGCAAAAGGCAATGTGCAACAGATGCCAGGCATGGCAATTGAAGACCCAAATAACCTGTTGGTTCAGAACGAAGATGCGACCTTTAGCGAAGCGGGTCTAGAGGCTGGAATCGCCAGCCTTCACCGTTCGCGTGGTGCCGCATTAGCAGATTTTAACGCCGACGGACTGCTTGATTTGGCCGTGGTCAATCGTATTGCCCCGCTTGAAGTCTACCGCAACACGACCCAAGACGCAGGCAACTGGCTTTCCATTGAACCTCGTCAACAAGGGGCCAACACCCGCGCGATTGGCGGCTGGATTGAGTTGATGGATGACTATGGTTTGCAACTACGCGAGATCACCTTGGGCGGCGGCCATGCTGGCGGACTACTTGGCCCCCAACACTTTGGTTTGGATCAAGCCGAAGGCGTATCATTCCGTATCATTTGGCCTGATGGCGCGCATAGCGAATGGGCCAAGGCAAAACCGAACCAACGTTTACAGGTGATACGTTCAGGCGATGCCTTGGATATCTTCCCTTATTGATCAAGCGGCAGACCACTCGGAACAGACGAAGGAATTCCCAATGCGCCTTTTAGGCTTTGGGGGTCAGTAAGTGCATTCAAGAACGCAATAATTTCCGCGATCTCTGTTTCGTTCAAATCAATCGATTCCAGTGCATTTGCCGCAGCGATTTTTGCAACCTCATCAGGATCACGCATAACCGCAAAATCACCCTCGCCAATCGCTACAGGCAATACAGCTGCGCTTTCTAGATAGGCATTAAGTGATGCAATTGGATCAAGGTGATGACGTACAACACCTTCTAACGTTCCATAAGCACCGCTATGACCATAAGGGCTGGTGTGCGCGACATTGCGCAACGATGGTGTTCTAAAGGCATATGCATCAGCAGGGTCGCCGGTGACACGCATGCGTCCTTCATCCCGTTGATGACGTTCAAATCCAGCAGCCTTGCCCGGTCCAATCTGCGGCATGGCGATCGCGTGAAAATCATGATCCGTTTGGAACAGGCCACTATGGCAAGAGGCGCATCCCGCCTCACCGTAAAACAGTTGTTTGCCAGCCTCGGCCATCGCCTCAAGCGGCTGGTCAAATCGCAAATGCAAATCAAACGGGCTGTTCGTTGCGCGCCATTCGAAATCGACAAAGGCCGCGATTGCGTCTGAGATGTCAGTAAAGTGGATCGGGTCATCAGCCCCAATAATCGGATCAAAACGCGCGCGGTATTCTGGAATGTCTTCGATGCGTTTTGCCAAAATGTCCCATGCCCCACCTGGGCCTGTCAGCACACCTTGGCGCACTGCTTTGGACACATCGTTTTCGGAAAAATGCCCTGCCATTTCAGCTGCAGACAATACAGGAAACATAGTTTGGGCAGACAGCAACGTCGCAAAGCCACTTTCCATTTCGCCACCCAAAGGCGTGCGAATACCGGAGGCGCGGGTCTTATCAACCTCAAGACGTCCATCATGAAAGAAGCTAACAAATTCAGCGGCACCCAAGTTGAACAACGCAGGTGCATTGCGCGGAATGCGTTTCTCTGGCGGGTTCGCAGCATCGATCACACGTTCCGTGCCAAGGCCAACACCACCATCGCCAATACCAAGGGATAGCCCATCGGCAGTGTTAAACCTTGGGTGATGGCAGGTCGCACATGAAACCGATTTATTACCTGAAAGGATTGGATCAAAAAACAGAAGTTGGCCCAAAGCAATTTGCGGTGGATTGATCTCAGGAAAATCGACATCAGCAGATGGCAGAGGATTGGCAAGTCCAGTGCTGGTTGTTAGCGCAAGGATTGCACCAACGCATACACATGATAATTTTGCTTGAGCCAAATTCATCTAAAATTCCATTCTTACTGTATCGTTTTCCACGCTGAGAAATTGTCGTGAAATTGATCGTAACGCAATCGGTAAGAACCCACCATCGCAGCATTGGGAACAATCGTTTTGGCAACAGGTGGCTTCGTCATTACATCCTCAACGGCAGCCCCCGTCACCCCACAGATGGCCAACCTTGCCGCGCCAAGCGCTGCACCAAAGTCACCTTGTTCAGGCAACTCAATTTTTAGGTTCAATACTGTCGCCAACATTTCAACCCAATAGGATGAGCGCGCACCCCCTCCAATTGCCAATATCGTATCAAGGTTAGCACCCGTCAGGCGCAACGCCTCAAGACTGTCACGCAACGCAAAGCTCACCCCTTGAAGTACGGCTTGGGTCATCTCGGCACGGTCCGTGGCAACGTCTAAACCAACGAAACCCGCACGGACTGAGCTGTCATTATGCGGTGTTCTTTCACCCGAAAGGTAGGGATAGAATTGCACGGTCGTTGGGGCACCCAGGGTGCCGCCCAACTCTGCAGTAAGGTCGGTAGGACTTTTACCTGTAATGCGAGCAAGCCAATTGAGGCTGTCAGTCGCTGCCAAAACAACACCCATCTGATACCACTGATCCGGAACCGCGTGGCAAAACGTATGCACAGCACTGTCAGCCATCGGGGAAAAACCATCACGACCCGCCAACAAAACACCCGAAGTTCCCAATGACACAAATCCTGTGCCTTCAGACATTGCGCCGACGCCACATGCGGCAACCGCATTGTCCCCGCCGCCCGCTACAACTTGCACACCGCGTGGCAGGCCGTATTCCTCGGCAATCGCTTGACGCAATTCACCAACCACTTGTGAACCCTCAAAGAGCTTTGGCATTTGTGAACGTGATAGACCTGTCGCAGCAAGTAAATCGTCAGACCAATCACGCGCACCAACATCAAGCCAAGAAGTCCCCGCACTGTCAGACATATCGGCTGAATAAATTCCAGTAAGCCAAAAGCTCATATAATCTTTGGGAAGCAAAATCATTGCAGTTTTAGCGAAAACTTCAGGCTCATGTTTTGCCACCCAATTTATCTTTGGCGCAGTAAAACCCGGGAAAACAATATTGCCTGTCAGAGCGCGAAACATAGGCATCGCATCAAGTGCGGCTGCTTCCAGATGGCTGCGCGTATCATTCCATAAGATGCAAGGGCGCAGCACCGTTCCTTTCTGATCTAACAACGTCGCACCGTGCATATGCCCCGAAATGCCGATGCCACGCACCGCCCCAAATGCTTTGGGGTGGGCATCACGCAGCCGCGCCATTACCGTTTTGCACGCCATGGTCCAATCGCTAGGATCTTGCTCTGACCAACCAACATTGGGATGTTCCACGTCATAACTTGAATCTGCTTCGCCCACCGCGCGACCTGCGTCGTCTACCAACAAGGCCCTTAAACCCGAAGTTCCCAAATCCAATCCGATGAACATATGCTTCCCTCTCCACAATCAGATCAACTTTGACCTCTATTTAATTCAGAAGTCAAAATAAAAAGAACCCTCTGCCGTGTCTGGCGTTTTACATTAATTTACGGCACTCTCCGTCAAACAAAATTCAAAGGTATTTTCAATGTTACGTACAGCGTTGGTCACAGGCTCAGCAGGGTTCATCGGTTACTTCACATCTCAAGCACTCCTTGCACAAGGCTGGAACGTTATCGGGCTAGATGCCATGACGGACTACTACGACGTTGAACTGAAAAAGCGTCGTCACGAAATGCTATCAAAGTCTAAAAACTTCACGGCAGTGACTGAGCGTCTGGAGACACCTGGGCTTCTTAGCAGCCTATTTGAACAGCACAAATTTGACGCGGTGATTCACCTCGCGGCCCAAGCTGGTGTGCGCTATTCCATTGATGCCCCGCGCAGCTATGTTGAATCCAACCTCGTCGGCACATTTGAACTCCTGGAAGCAGCCCGCGCTTTTCCACCAGCACACATGCTTTTGGCCTCAACCTCCAGCGTGTACGGCGCGAACACGCAAATGCCATACACCGAAAACGATAAGGTCGACACACAGATGTCGTTCTATGCAGCCACCAAAAAGGCAACAGAGGTGATGGCACATTCCTATGCCCATCTTTATCATCTACCAATTACGATGTTCCGCTTCTTCACGGTCTACGGCCCTTGGGGACGTCCCGACATGGCACACTTCAAATTCACAAAGGCCATCATCGAAGGCGACCCTATCGAAATTTACAACCACGGAAAAATGAAGCGCGACTTCACCTTCATTGATGATTTGGTCCGCGGGATCGTTGCGCTAATCGATGCAGTTCCACCGATGCCAGACACAGGGGCGACACCAATCGAAAACGATAGCCTCTCGCCCGTCGCACCGCACCGTGCCGTTAACATCGGCACCGGCTCACCCGTCCAGCTTCTAGATTTTGTACAAGCGATAGAAACCGCAATCGGGATTGACGCGCAAAAAATATTTATGGACATTCAACCCGGCGACGTTCCAGGCACATGGGCCGAAGCAAGCTTGCTTAAGTCCCTAACAGGCGAGGCACCCGTCACTCCGATTGGGACTGGAATCCAAGCCTTCGTCGACTGGTACCGCGAATACTATAAAGTATAGCGAACAAGGGCCGCTCCCTTCATCTTACCTAATAATCTCCCGCCGGAGGCGCCCAACGCCAACCACGAAAAATAGCCACAGCTATCAACACAAAAAGGCACGCTATGACATTCAATCGCTCCCTCAAAATAGCCCCATCTATCCTCGCCGCCGACTTCGCCAATTTTGGTGCTGAATGCGAAGCGATCGAAGCCCAAGGGGCCGATTGGGTTCACGTCGATGTTATGGACGGTCATTTCGTGCCCAACATCACATTTGGTCCAGCGACCTGTGCCGCTATTCGGCCCCACATTAAAGGCGTCATGGATGTCCATTTGATGATCTCGCCCGTCGACAGTTACATTGAAGCCTTTGCTGAATCAGGTGCAGACGTCATCACTGCGCACGTAGAGGCAACACCGCACATTCACCGAACTATGCAAGCCATCCGCGCAAGTGGTGCAAAGGCTGGAATCGCCCTTAATCCTGCAACACCAGCTTCTTCGATCGAATACCTTTTAGACATGGTCGATCTGGTATGTGTCATGACAGTGAACCCCGGGTTTGGTGGTCAAAAATTCATTCATTCTCAAATCGAAAAAGTGCGTCAAATCCGTTCTATGATCGGCGATCGCCCAATCCACATTGAAATCGATGGTGGCGTTGATCCCACAACCGCACCTTTGGTTGCGAATGCAGGCGCGGATGTTCTCGTTGCTGGCTCTGCAGTGTTTCGAGGTGGCTCCGTCAGCAACCCTGCGCCATACGGCGAAAACATCCGCAATATCCGCGCGGCCGCTGTCTCGGTAGAAGTTTAAGTTTAGGGCGGGTTATCCCGCCCAAACGTTCAGATCAACAGATCAGAAAATGTGCTCAGCAACTTATGCTTTAGAATTTTGCCCGTAGGGGCGGCAGGCAATGCTTCAACCAAGATAAACTGTTTGGGGCGCTTGTATGCCGTCAAACGTTGCGCCACGAAGTCTTGTAACTCCTGAACCGAAATACCTTTCAGGTCGGCTACCTGCACAAAGGCAAGCACCTCCTCGTCGCCATCTTTGGGCCGCCCAATTACAGCCGCCTGAACGACCAGAGGATGATCGTTCAACGCAGCCTCCACCTCAGGCGGATAGACATTAAAACCACCATGAATAATCAACTCTTTGGAACGCCCCAAGATGCGCAGCAAACCCTGTTCGTCGATCTGCCCTAAATCCCCTGTGTGCATCCACCCATCAGCGTCTAACACTTTGGCTGTCTCATCAGGGTTCCTGTAGTACCCTCTCATCACATGTGGCCCACGCGACAACACTTCCCCCATGCTGGCATTCCCGCCCTCAACGTTGTGGTCAATCGCGATTTCAACACCGGGTAGCGCAGGTCCAACAGACGTATCAACCGCGCCAATGTCATTGCGTGTCGCAGAGACACCAGCCGTGGTTTCCGTCATGCCATATCCGTTCTGAAGGGCAACGCCGTAAAATGCTTCAGCCTCGCGCTTCCATGTCGGATCAAGGGGGGCAGCCCCCGACGAGACATAGCGCAACGTCTTTGATCCAAGGGCCTTCAAACCTTGTTCTTTTGTATACTGCATTAACAACGCGTGCATCTGCGGGACGCCGGAAAACAAAGTCACTCCGGCGCGCAATGCTGTATAAACTTTGGCCACCTCAAATCGCGGAGCAAGCAACACAGGGGCACCAGCATAGACAGCCGCAACAACAACGGAGCAAAGGCCAAAAACATGCGTCGTTGGCAAAACGCCATAAACAACATCGGCATGCGTCATGTCGCGCAAATTGGCCGAAGTAAGCCCGCCAAATCGAACGTTTCCATGGGTTAGCATAACACCTTTGGGATCACCCGTGGTGCCTGTCGTATACAATAAAACAGCCACATCATCCGCCATTTCAGATGAGCCACCGGCCGATGCTGCGACATGCATTGAGCCAAAGCTGCCTGTGACCTCAACCCCATCCAACCGCTCAGCATGATACTGGGCATCAGTTGAGACATTGGTCGTCATGAAAATAATGGATGGTTTACAATGCCCGATAACGCGCGTGACTTCGGCCTCAGTCTGGCGCGCATTCACAGGAACGACACAGGCCCCTATTTTCCAAGCGGCGAATAGAACGGCAACCGCCGCCATACAATTCTCAGACAGCAGCAAAACACGATCGCCCGACTGCACACCATTGGCTATCAGAAATTCCACAACCTCATCACATGCCGCGCCCAACGCGCCATAATTTAGAGTGATACCCGTGCTGTCAGACATAGCTGGTGCATCAGCGCGTGTAGCGATTTGATGGGCCAGATAGTCATAAACGCTTTGGGTCATCCGCCGTACTCGGGTTTGCGTTTTTCTAGGAAGGCCGCGATCCCCTCAGCGGCTTCGTCTTCGCCAACGGCAAACGCCATAGCATCGCGTTCCAAGTCAAGCTGTGCGGCTTCTGACTGGTCATAAGCCGTTGCTATCATCGACCGAATGCGGCCTTGGGCGTCACGCGGACCTAAGGCAACCGCATCCGCCCATACATGCGCCTCTGCTATAACTTGCTCACCATCGACTACCGCGTTTACTGCACCCAACGCCAGCATACGCTCTGCGACCACCGGACGGCCAAGAACGCACATCTCCATAGCCAAAGGTCGAGGGATCATACGGGCAAGCGAGGCAGTTAATCCACCATCCGGAACCAATCCAGCTTTGACATAGGCGGCAGTGAATTTAGCACCTGCCTGGATCACGATAAAATCGCAAGCCAAGGCGATAGATGCCCCAGCTCCAGCAGCGCCACCTTTCACAGCCGCAACCACAGGGACAGGACAGGCACGAATTGCGCGGATTACATCATGCAATAGCTCTACTTTTTCGCGACGTTCTGGCTCTGGTAATCCACGCCGTTCGATCAATGCGTTCAGATCACCACCAGCGCAAAAGAACCCACCTTGAGACGTAATTATAATCGCTCGAATGCGACGGTCTTTTGCCGCCTCAACCGCGTCCATAATAGCTTGGTAAAATTCTGGAGTAAGCGCGCCGCGTTTGTCAGCATTCCCGTTCCAAACGATCAGGCGATCCATTGCGTCTTCAACGTATGCGCTCATGCCAGTTTCTCCAATTGGGCCCTAAAGGGCTAACGCACTCACCTTCTCAGGATTGAGTGAGCGCAATAAACCGCTCTAAATGATAATCTGTATCTCCAAATCGATGGTCTGCCATCGTGATGCGTTTGGCAATATGCGCCAACTCGTATTCTTGGGTCATCGCGATACCACCGTGCATCTGAATGGACTCCTCAGATATCAATCGCCCTGCCCGCCCCATCAGATTTTTCGCTGCGTGGATATTAATATCACGGGTGCGCTCATCGCTTTCGAAATAACCCGCTGCGCGGATAACTGCAGAACGCGCCTGCTCCATTTCAATCAACATGTCGGCCATGCGATGCGCCAATGCCTGGAAGGTCGCAATAGGGTGCCCAAATTGCTGTCTGGTCACAAGATACTCTTGGGTCAGTTCAGTCGCCGTGGTCATCGCGCCTAGGGTTTCTGCACACTGCGCCACGGTCGCAATGGCGTAAGCGTCTTTCAACAAGGCAAAACCTTTACCTTCTTCGCCGATCAAAGAACCTTCAACATTGTCGAGCGTTACTTCTCCGGCATGACCACCTGCAATCAATGCGTAATCCTGTATCGTTAATCCGGCAGCATTCTTTTCAACAAAGTAAAGTGAAATACCGTCTTCATCTGAGACCTCGCCACTGGTGCGGGCGGATACAATCAAGACATCCGAAGCCAGCGCGTTCATAACCACGGCTTTGCGTCCGTTCAGAGTGCCATTCACCGCAGTTGTTCGCACATAATTCAAATCGTACCGGCTCGTCGGTTCGCCGTGGGCCAAAGCCAACTGAAGGTCCCCACCGATAAGGTCTGCTACACGGTCCAATTCACCAGCCGCGGCCAAAATACGACCGGATAATAGCGCACTGTCCAGAAACGGGCTCACACCATTCGCGCGTCCCAATTCCTCGAAGATCAATGCGATGTCAGCTCCAGTTCCGCCAAATCCGCCTTGTTCTTCAGTAAAAAACGCCCCGATCACTCCCATCTCCGCCATTGCATGCCAAAGGTCCGATGTAATGCCAGTTTCAGAATTCAAAACCTCGTTACGTGTTTCAGAATTGCAGGAGTATTTCAAAAAACGGCGCAGCGAGTCTTGAAGCATTTGGTGTTCGTCAGTCAGATCAAAATTCATAGATCAGCCCCCCATCTTTACTTTGGCGATGATCCCGCGCTGAATTTCATTGGAGCCACCAAAAATCGAGATTTTGCGATTATTAAAATACTGCGCTGCAACGGGTCCAGCATCATGTGGATCAGGTAAAGGTTCATTGCTGCCCTCCACCGCTTCAGAAACGAATGGCATAGCGTATGGACCAACAGCACGCCTCGCGAGATCGTTAATCTCTTGACGGATTATTGTGCCTTTAACCTTCAACATCGATGCCTCAACACCCGGTGCACCACCTGCCGCAGCCTGCGAAACGATCCGCAAATTTGTGGTGCTCATTGCCATCAGATCAATTTCAACTTGCGCGACCCGTGCTGCAAAGAGCGGGTTCCGAATAAGCGGCTTGCCCCCGCAAATTTCTGCTTTTGCGATCCGCTTAACTGCCGCCAATCCGGCCGTAGAGAAACCGACACCCGCGATATTGGTGCGTTCATGGGTCAATAAATATTTGGCATAGGTCCAGCCACTGTTCTCTTCGCCGACAAGGTTCTCAACAGGGACCTTAACATCCGTGAACCAAACCTCGTTAACCTCAGCAGAACCATCCAACAAGATGATTGGCCGCACTTCGATTCCGGGTGTGTTCATGTCGATCAGAAGAAACGAAATTCCCGCCTGCTGTTTCACCGTGCTGTCGGTACGCACTAGGCAGAAGATCATATTCGCGTGTTGGCCAAATGTGGTCCACGTTTTTTGACCATTCACGACGTAATGATCACCTTCACGCAAGGCCTTGGTTTTCAAAGACGCCAAATCAGACCCTGCGCCTGGCTCTGAATAGCCCTGACACCACCAATCCTCACCAGACAAGATACGAGGCAACCAATGATCTTTTTGCTGTTGGTTGCCAAATTTTTGCAAGACAGGCGCAAGCATCGAAAGACCAAATGGCACAACACGCGGCGCATGCGCGCTGGCACATTCATCGTCAAAGATATGGCGCTGAACAGCGTTCCATTCTGCACCGCCGTATTCTTTGGGCCAATTGGGTGCAAGCCACCCTTGGGCGTTCAAGATCGCGTGCCAACCTTCCATATCATCCTTAGTTAGATCACCACCAAGGCGCACCTTTTCGGATAACTCCTTTGTTAGTTTCTCACTCAAGAAGGCGCGAACCTCGTCGCGAAAAGCGAGATCATCTTTGGAATAATTCAGGTCCATGGAAGGTCCCCTTTCGTTTAGGCCATTCAGCCCTTTTTGTTCAAACTGTCAAAATTCTTGCCAGAAGAGACCATTTGTTTAAGTAACGGCGCCGCGGCCCAAAACTTAGGGTCATCTTTGGCATATGTCGAAATGTCTTCAATTAGATCTGGTAATCCAACGATATCCGCCCACTTCAGCGGGCCACCCCAATAGCGCGGAAATCCATACCCAAACAATAGCGTCATATCCACATCCAGTGGACGGCGCGCGATCCCCTCGCCAACCACTTTTGCAGCCTCGTTTACCATTGAGGCCATGTAACGGCGAATGATTTGCTCTTTCGTAAATGTACGTTGAATAGTGCCTGCAGCTGCTCGATCCGTCGCAATAAGGTTCATCACCTCAGGGTTTGGCACACGCGCTTTTGGACCGGCAGCATAGTCGTAATACCCTTTGCCAGTTTTTTGTCCAAAGTTGCCCGCCTCGCACATCTTGTCCGCATAGGTGCTGACGCCTTCAATCTCTGCTTCAACTCGTTTGCGTTTACGCACGGCCCAACCGATATCAAGCCCGGCCAAATCAGCCACCGCGAATGGGCCCATCGCAAATCCAAAGCCTTCAAGCGCAGCGTCGATGTCATAGGGAGACGCACCTTCCATCACCATTTGATCGGCGGTATCGCGATATGTGGCAAGGATCCGGTTACCGATAAAGCCGTCACAAACACCCGCGCGGACACTGATCTTTTTCATGCGCTTGCCAAGTTCGAAACCAGTGGCAACAACGTCGATCGCTGTTTTGTCAGCTACCACCACCTCAAGAAGTTTCATCACGTGCGCCGGTGAAAAGAAGTGCAACCCAATGACATCTTGGGGTCGTGATGTGACCGCCGCGATTTCGTCCACGTTTAGGTAGGACGTATTAGAGGCAAGGATAGCACCCGGTTTACAGACCGCATCCAACTGGGTGAAAACCTGTTTCTTCACATCCATGTCTTCAAAGACCGCTTCAATGACAAGGTCGGCATCTGACAAGCCGGCATAGTCGATCGCAACGGTCAACGTCTCGTTCAAGATTACCTGATGTTGTTCGGCTATGATTTTGCCGCGTTTCAACGCACCAGCAAGATTGCCTGCGATGCGCCCGCATAGTCGTTCGCAACGGTCAACGTCTCGTTCAAGATTACCTGATGTTGTTCGGCTATGATTTTGCCGCGTTTCAACGCACCAGCAAGATTGCCTGCGATGCGCCCATGGGCGGCCTCACAAGCGGCAGATGTCATCTCAATCAATGTCACCTGAAAACCCGACAGCAAAGCCGCGGTTGCAATCCCTGCGCCCATAGTACCGCCGCCGATCACACCGATATGATCGAGAGGACGGGGTGTAACTCCTTTCAGCTCAGGCAAATTGCCAACAGCACGCTCAGAAAAGAACGAATGGATCATGCCCTTGCTTTGGTCAGATTTTAAAAGATCTGTGAAAATTTGACGCTCAGCAGCTAGCCCCTCAGAAAATGGTTTCTCAACACCCGCTTGGACCGCTCGGACGCATTGCGCCGGCGAAATTTGACCACGCCCACGTGCAAGGATCGCGTCATAGGCTGCGTCCCAATCAATCGCGTGAGGGGCAACCATTTCACTAACGGGGCGGCGCGGTGCGCCCTTGGCCAACAGATCGGTGACATATGCCAAACCGTTCTCCAACGGATCACCGTCTTGCACCAAATCAATAACACCCATGTTGGCGGCCTTAGCAGCACCAATCTGACGGCCGGTTGTCATGATATCCAATGCAGCATCCACACCTGTCACACGCGGAAGGCGTTGCGTGCCACCGGCACCTGGTATCAGCCCTAGATTAACTTCTGGCAGGCCAATGCGTGCTGACGGCACCGCAATGCGGTAATGACAGCCCAATGCAACTTCAAGCCCACCACCCAAAGACACACCATGCATCGACGCAACTACAATCAGTGGCGATGCCTCAATCCGATTGATCACATCAGGCAATGCCGGGGCCATTGGTGGCTTACCAAATTCTGTGATGTCTGCACCTGCGATAAAAGCACGGCCTTCGCCCACAATCATCACCGCGCGCACACCACTGTCTGCTTCAGCCTGATCCATACGATCCATTAACCCTTGGCGCACTGCATGACTTAGTGCATTGACGGGTGGATTTTGGATCGTGAGGACGACGATGTCACCGTTGCGCGAATAGGCAATATTGTCAGACATTTAATGGCTCCCGAACAGAAACTATGAAGCACAGCGATACATAAACATACGTTAGTATTGTGCCCGCTTGTACAGTTTCAGATTAGTGGGCAAAATTGCTTTGCCGCAAGCGGAACCTCATGCCATCAAACTTTGCGCCGTAGCGTAACAATGAAAAAAGGCAGGATGCTGAAACACCCTGCCTTTTCAATTTTCAAAACTCAAAGTCATCAAGGGCGAACCCCGCGTACCTTTGCTTTTACGTGCGACGCGGAGTTTGACCGCCACCCTTACCAGCATCACTGGCAGCACGACGTGCTTTGTTCTTTTTGCTGTTTGGTTTTCCAACGGCAGGTGCGCCACCTGGGCCCGTCTTAGGCTTACCGCCAAACTTACCCTTGGGCTTACCTGCGTATGGTTTGCCATCTGACTTACCGCGCGGTTTGTACTCAGCTACGGCACCGTCATCACGGGCACGGTCCATTGTGGAACGTGGCTTTTCAAAACGCTTGGACGCAGGGTGCGCACCAGCAGGTTTGCCACCCTTGCTTTCTGGTTTTGGCTTACGTGGTTTTGGTGTTGGTGCATCATCCCATTCAACCGGCTTGCTGGCTGGCTTTGGGGCTGCTGCAGGTTTGTAATCGTCTTGTGGCTTTGGCGCATAATCCGCTTTGGGCTTGCGATCATAATCCCGCTTTGGTTTTTTGTCATAGCTTGGCTTGTCGCCGCGCGGAGCATCAGATTTGCCGTAGGATTTGCCTGATGGTTTTCCACCTGGCTTGCCGCCGAACGCTGGACGCGGGCTGCTTGCTGCAGCTGGTGGTTTCGCCAACTCGGTCAGAACCAAACCACCTTCAACAGTCATAGAACTGCCCAATGCCGCTTTAAATCCTGCAACACTGCCTTCTTGCATTTCAACGAAGGTCTCATCGTTCTGAATGCGGATCGCACCGATATCATCTTTGGTGATGCCACCGCCGTTGCAAAGGATCGGCAACAAACGACCAACAACGATACCTTGGTTACGGCCAGTGTTCACAGAGAACCACTTGCTTGGACCAAACGGTGCGCGTGCTTTCGGAGGCTTGTTCTCACCCGCTTTTGACAACTCTTCAGGAGCAGATACGCGCGCTGCGTAAAGGCGCATATAAGCCGCTGCCATTTGTTCAGTGCTAAAGTTTTCGACCAGCTTTGCAACCATGCCAGCTTCGTTTTCAGCAATTGGTTCATGCCACATTGGGTCGGCCAAAAGACGTTCTTGATCCTTCGCACGAACATCATCGGCAGACGGCGCGCTGATCCAATTTGCACTGACTTTTGCGCTTTGCAAAATGCGTTCTGCTTTGCGACGTACCTTAGCGGTGACAATCAACGTGCTAACGCCCTTGCGTCCCGCGCGGCCTGTACGGCCAGAACGGTGCAACATGGTTTCGTGGTTGTTCGGAAGCTCTGCGTGAACCACCAGATCAAGACCCGGAAGGTCGATCCCGCGCGCGGCAACGTCGGTCGCTACGCAAACGCGCGCACGTCCGTCGCGCATGGCTTGCAAGGCGTGAGTGCGTTCAGCCTGTGACAACTCACCAGACAGGGCCACAACAGGGAAGCCACGGTTAGATAGGCGGGTCGTGACGCGGTTTACCATTGCGCGTGTGTTACAGAACACGATCGCGTTTGGCGCATCATAGAAACGCAAGATGTTGATGATGGCGTTTTCGCCATCATGGTTGGCAACAGACATCGCGTTATATTCAATGTCAGCGTGCTGTTTCTCTGCCGATTTAGTTTCGACCCGTACCGCATCACGCTGATAGCTTTTGGCCAGCGTTGCAATTGCTTTTGGAACTGTCGCCGAGAACATCAAAGTCCGACGGTCTTCTGGCGACTCTCCCAAAATAAATTCAAGATCTTCGCGGAAACCCAAATCCAGCATCTCATCCGCTTCGTCCATGACAACGCCACGGATTTGGGAAAGATCAATGCTTTTGCGCATGATGTGATCGCGCAGACGGCCCGGTGTTGCGACAACGATATGCGCACCACGTGCAAGCGTGCGACGTTCGTCGCGCATATCCATACCGCCAACACATGACGCCATAACAACGCCTGCTTCACCGTATAGCCAATCAAGCTCGCGCTTTACTTGCAACGCCAATTCGCGGGTCGGTGCAATGACCAAGGCCAAAGGAGATCCAGCACGATCAAAGGCTTCTGCGTCGCCAAGCAACGTGTCGCCAAGCGCAAGGCCGAAACCTACCGTCTTACCGGAACCGGTTTGGGCCGAAACCAACAGATCGGATTCACCAAGTTTGGGATCCATACATGCGGTTTGAACGGGTGTTAGGGTTTCATATCCACGTTTGGATAGAGCATCGGCTAGAGCTTGTTTCACGGGCGTCATCTTTTCTGGTAATTGCGCGGGCAAATTACACCGCAAGTCGCGCATCTAGGACGTTTAAGCCCTTTTGTATAGGGGTTATATTGTCATAGCGGGTATCACAAAAAGCGGGGGGCTCCTAGGAAAACCCGCATTAAACCACTTCAACCACGCCAAAAACGGATCACCGCTTTTTAACGAACTCGGTAAGGATAACAATGCGTTGCCCCTCAACGCGGCCCTCGATGTGACCGGCGTTATCGGCAACCAGTGAAATACGGTGAACAGCGGTGCCGCGCTTGGCGGTGAAGCCACCACCTTTAACCGGCAAATCTTTAATTAAAACAACGGTATCGCCGGCGGATAGGGGGACGCCGTTGCTGTCTTTGTGGCCTAAAACAACGGTATCGCCGGCGGATAGGGGGACGCCGTTGCTGTCTTTGTGGCCCAAATCGGGGGCGACGTTTTCGGCCCATGCGCGGGTTTCGTCGTCCAGATACAGCTGATCGGACAGATCACGGGCCCAGCCTTCGTCAGACAATTTGGTTAACGTCCGCGCTGCCAAAACCTGAACTTCAGGAACCTCTGACCACATGGTTGTTGCTAACCCACGGAAATGGTTGGGATTTGGCGCAGACAGCTGGGTAACACACTCTTCACAAATCTGAACAGAGGCGCCAAAGGGTCCACCCTCAACTGGGGTGTCGATCAGGGCGTCAGTTGCAGCGGCGCAGAGTGGGCAAGTCATGGCAAATCCTTTGGCGGTTCACGGGGTCCATACGCCAAGAATCGGGGCGATGACAGGATATTAAACGCAGCGCACGGTGGGTTAAGCACGCATTGAGCGGGGCAAATTAGGATAAAACTGTACAGAACAGCGGGCAAACTGTGCAGTTACACGCCCGCCAAAACAGCCGGATTTGGCCGATTTGGGGGCAACTGCACAGAACGGGGCGCAATCCGTACAGTTTGAAACCGACCGAAACAGGAGCACAGCATGCTGCCGCAAATTCGTGCAATTTCTTTTACAAATTTTCGAAACAACGCCACGCAGGAGATAAATTACGTCTCTACCCATCAGGCGCATCTGTGGATCATGAAGCACGGCGTGCCCGTCGCCTCTGTCATTTCGATGCGGGACGAGGACGTTTTATCACGCATCCACGGACGCAATTTGGGGGAGATGATGGCACGGATGGAGGTGGATCAGGACCGGATAAAAGAGGCGATGATCACCTCAAAGGAATACCTGAAGTACGAGGTGGTGGGACAGGAATGGACCTATCCGGTTTTTGGGTTGGTTGGGGGTAAAGACCTTATCACGAAGCCAGTATCTTAAAGACTTAATGCTTCGAAAAATTTTGGGGACAGCGATAACCTCGAATAAATTAAGATCGTCATAGCCTCTGGAGGCGTCTTAAGCAGAACAAAACTGGCACAGCTCTTGCACAGATTCGAAAGGGTTAGGCAAAAACGCGGGTGAATTTGCTGCTCATACTCACTATCTGAAAGAATTAGCCATGAAAATTCACTTTAATATTGAATCACTACCAATGATTGCTAAGTCCAACCGAAGTATTTTGAGAAATGACATTAACATGACCGACCTAACATTCGAACGGGCCGTTACCGATGCGCGTGAAATGAGTTCTGACCGAATTCTTTCGAACCGTTCAATAGCTCACGCCAGACACGTAATTCTCGAGCTGTTTCATTTAGCAATACAGACGGAGGCCGACGTATTATTATGTGCAGGTTGGTTTGATCCAGACTGCTACGACTCAAGCATAGTCGAAAAAGCTAAACAGTTGCTGGACCAGGGACAAAGCATTCACGGAATAGCTGAAAACACAAATCCAGATATACTTGCGGATTCTCCGTTTGCAAAGATGCTTGCAGACCCAAAAAACACGAACTCCTCTTTATCCGTCGTAGATCCTAAAAAGATTGCTGGGGGTTTCCTACACTTTACGCTGGCAGGTGATAATGCCTACCGCTTTGAAGAAGACCACAAACTAGCGACAGCATTACTCTCTTTCAATCGGCCAACGACAGTATCCATACTCAAAGATGAATTTGATTTTTTCAAGTCTTCTAGCACCCAACTCTCGGATGTTGCGCCTTCCAAAAAGAGTTAATTTCCTCCTGCGCAAAACAATTTTTTATTTTTCATTTCTACATCTATTTATCTGGCATCTGGTTTCGCCGCACCAGCATGTATGCGGCGGGCGGCATCGCGATCATCATGGTCGGCGTTGTTTATTACCACCTGATGCACACTCCAGTGGCCGAAGCCATTCCAGCCTTTGTTGTTCTGATCTGCTGTGGTTTGATCGTGAACCGTCGCGGCACCGGCATCATTGGCTAAGTGATCCGCAAGGGTTTTAGGATAAATTTAGGCGCGCGATGGGGTGAACCGATTGCGCGCCTTTTTTGTGTGTGGTGCTAGTAACTGCTGTGTGGGACCGCGCATTGCTGCGCAATACTCTTGTCCCACCGTCGCGTTAAAATGGATTAAGAATCCATTTTCAACGCGCTGATAAACGCTTCTTGCGGAATATCGACGCGGCCGAATTGGCGCATCTTCTTCTTACCAGCTTTTTGTTTGTCCAACAGTTTGCGTTTACGTGACGCATCCCCACCGTAACATTTCGCCGTCACGTCTTTGCGCATCGCCGATAGCGTTTCGCGTGCAATTACTTTGCCCCCAATTGCCGCTTGGATCGGGATTTTGAACATGTGGCGTGGGATCAGGTCTTTTAACTTTTCAACCATCGCACGGCCGCGCGTTTCGGCGCGATCACGGTGCACCATCATGGACAGCGCATCCACAGGTTCGTCGTTCACCAGCACTGACATTTTCACAAGGTTGTCGGTTTGGTAGCCCGTCATTTGGTAGTCAAAGGATGCGTAGCCTTTGGTCACGGATTTCAGGCGGTCGTAGAAGTCGAACACCACCTCGTTGAGCGGCAGGTCATAGACCGTCATCGCCCGTGAACCCGCATAGGTCAGGTCAATCTGCACGCCGCGCCGCTCTTGGCACAGCTTCAGCACGTCGCCCAAGTATTCGTCCGGCACAAGGATTGTCGCCTTGATCCGCGGTTCTTCGATATGATCGACCAGCGTGAGGTCAGGCATGTCTGCAGGGTTGTGCAGTTCGATCATAGACCCGTCGCGTTGGTACACGTTGTAGACCACCGATGGGGCCGTCGTGATCAGGTCGATGTCATACTCGCGTTCGATCCGGTCACGGACCACTTCGAGGTGCAGCAATCCAAGGAAACCACAGCGAAAGCCAAAGCCCAGCGCCGCGGATGTTTCCATCTCGTAGCTGAAGGAGGCGTCGTTGAGGGCCAGCTTTTCAATCGCGTCGCGCATGTCTTCAAACAGGGCGGTGTCCACAGGGAACAGGCCACAGAACACAACCGGTTGCGCAGGCTTAAAGCCGGGCAGCGGTTCTACGGTTTTGCGGTCATGGGTAATGGTATCCCCAACGCGGGTGTCGCGGACCTGTTTGATAGATGCGGTGAGAAAGCCGATCTCGCCCGGGCCGAGGGACTCGACCATCTCCATCTGTGGGCGGAACACGCCAATGCGGTCCACACCGTGCACGGTGCCGTTGGATAGGAATTTGACCTTTTCTCCCTTCTTCAGGCGACCGTCGATGATACGGACCAAGACGATAACGCCCAGATAGCTGTCATACCATGAATCCACCAACATCGCTTTGAGGTCTGCGTCCTCGTCCCCGACGGGAGCGGGCAGATCGTTTACGATGGATTCCAATGTCTCGTGGATACCAACACCCGTTTTAGCGGACACTTGGATCGCGTTGGTCGCTTCGATGCCAATCACGTCTTCGATCTGTTCGGCCACACGGGCGCAATCCGCGGCGGGCAGATCGATCTTGTTAAGGATCGGCACAATCTCGTGATCCGCGTCCAAAGCGTGATACACGTTGGCCAGTGTCTGGGCTTCGACGCCTTGAGAGGAATCAACCACCAGCAAAGAGCCTTCAACCGCGCGCATGGAGCGGGAGACCTCATAGGCGAAATCGACGTGGCCGGGGGTGTCGATCAGGTTCAAAACGTAATCTTCGCCATTGTCCGCCTTATAGTCGATGCGGACTGTGTTGGCTTTGATGGTGATGCCACGCTCACGTTCGATGTCCATGGTGTCCAGAAGCTGGGCCTGCATGTCACGATCTTTAACGGTACCGGTCTCTTGAATGAGCCGATCTGCGAGGGTCGATTTCCCATGGTCAATGTGCGCGACGATGGAGAAATTGCGGATATGTGAGAGTGGTGTCATGGTAGGGGTATTAGCGGGTTTTGAGGGTTGGTCAATGGTTGGATTGATGGCAAGCTAGCCTTCATTGGTTTTAGGGTATTTGCAATGGTTGATTTTGAGGATCGGAATGCCGCTGAAGCGTGGTTCAAAACACAAAAAATCAATGTTGTTTGTGCAATCACAGCAAGAGCCGCCTTGCGAGTCTTGGCAAATCTCAATTACGTAAAATCTGATAACTTTGATACGCTTTTACTAAGGTCATTTCGGGCAATCTTAACTGCTACAATTTGTGCAAGAAAAGGTTACGCTAACCTCGGCGAAAAGCCGGCAACTTTCTTCAAATATGTAAATTTATCTACCTTGGATGAAGGGACTTTTGACAAGACTTTAGATGCGTTTTACGCCGCAATGTCTGCAGGAAGCTCGGCAATACCACACAATAAAAACTATGCGGGTCATGCTGCAGAGGCTGTAGCCCAATCAATCTCTGCTGGCACAGTGACACGCCACGATAAAAGCCAGTCAACTGGTATTATTCCATTTCAACCTTCCGTATTTTCCACAGAGACCATCCCCTTACATTTCAGCGCAAAAATTGCACTCCAGGTTTCGAACACTAATGCAATTTCGACAGGTGTCAGACGCGATGCGATTCAGAAAGGAGATCTGCTACAAAAGCCCATATGGGAGGATAACCCTGAAGAGCTCATCGACGTCCGAAAGGCTTTTTCACATCGCTTACTAGCTCAGTCAAAGTGGTCGTTCTGGCACACTTGGTATGAGACCATGTGGAACGGAACGTTTGGGGATTGGGACCTAGTCTTTGAGGTTATCAAGATTCCAGATAATGTTTGGCAGGGCAAAGATGGTGCCGAGAAGATTGCAAACGAAATTACGCGAATAAAGGCGACGCTTAAGCTGAAGGCCGAGATTGCCACCCTGAAAGAAAAGCTTCAGGCTCAAGAAGACATTGCAACAGCGGGGCATAATCAAGGTCCACCATTAGACGACACTACCGAAGTCCACAAAACAATCGAAATGATTTGGCCTGTCTTGGATGACATTGAAGCCGAGACTAACAAAAAGGCCCCTAGCCCTGACCGATTGAAAATTCTGGGCCAGAAGTAGCTCGATATTTCTGTAATTATTACAAAATATTGCGGTGGGCTTACAAATATAGCGCTCGAAAAATCGGCAGAAACGATTGGAGAAGTGGGTGCAAAGCTTGCCATGGCTAGCGTTGCGGCAACATATGTTGGCACAAACGAAGGCATTCAATCGGTAGCGAAAGCTGCATGGGATTTGGCCAAAACCCTCGCTGGGGGATGACGCTACCATTGGCGGGTGAACCCCGCCCTACGGGGTTTGGGTCTTTGTCCGCCCCTCATCACCTCATCGCGATCCATCGTCATGGGTGATTGAAACAAACCCTAACTCACGTTATGATGGTCGTGAGCAAGGTTCCAACGTGGGACCACAGTATTGGGCATCAAGATGGGGCAAATCCCACAGTGTCCATTTGGTATGAGGCAAAACATGGTACGTATTTTTACAGCATTTTTCATCATGGCGTTTTTGGCGTCTTGTGGTGGGACCCGTTATTCAAGCAACAATGCGGCGGGTGCGCGTGCCTCTGCCTCCTCCCAAACCCTATATGCCTCTGGCCCAATCGCATCCGCCTGTCGCGCGGCAGGGCGCAAAGAAGCGTCGCGTGCCCGTTGTGGATGTGTTCAAGCGGTCGCCAATCGCAGTCTGTCCTCAAGCGAGCAACAGCGCGGTGTGCCGTTCTTTAGCAACCCGCAACGCGCCCAAGATCTGCGCCAATCTGACACTGCATCAAACGAGCGGTTCTGGAGAAAATGGAAAGAGTTCGGTACCCAAGCGGGCCGTATGTGCACCTAACCCTATTTGGGTATATGCGTTGGGTCGCCCCAGCGGTCTTGCAAACGTTCAATAATTTGATCACGCGCTTGGCGATAGCTGGCCAGTTTCGCCTCGCGTGTTTCGCCCAATCCCGTTGGGTCTAGGATCGGCCAGTATTCCACATCGATGTGATAGAACCGCGTCAGTTCCAGCGCCCGTCGTTGGCTGGCCGGTGACAGTGCCAACACCAGATCGAATGAGCTAAGGTCTTCGCCCCACTCTTCCATCTCGTCAAAGCTGCGCGAGCGGTGGCGTGACAGTTCCACATTCAGTTCTTGGCAGACCGCGATAGAGAAGCCGTCGATTTCAAGGTCGTTCTTAACCCCGACCGACTGCACGTAGGTGTCTGTGCCATAGAACTGCTTCATGATCCCTTCGGCCATGGGAGAGCGCACTGCGTTATGATCGCAGCAAAACAGAACCGATTGTGGAAGCTGTTCGCTCATTTAGGCTCCGAAATGTAGGACGCAGATCAGGGTGAACAGACGGCGCGCCGTGTCGGTGTCGATCTCGGCCTTGCCCTCTAGTCGTTCTTGCAGGACGCGGCTGCCCTCGTTGTGGATACCGCGCCGCGCCATGTCGATGGTTTCGATCTGGCTGGGCGGCATGTTCTTGACCGCGTCGAAATAGCTTTCGCAAATCTGGAAGTAGTCTTTGACCACTTGGCGAAATGGCCCCAGTGACAAGTGGAACTCTGCCGCCTTTTCTGCCGCTTCAGTTGTGACATCAAACACCAGACGCTTTTCACGAATGGACAGCCCAACGTGATACGGCCCCGCAGACATTTCGCGACCATCGCGCGTTGGCAAGACAAAGGTGTTTTGTTCTAACAGGTCGAACATGGCGACTTTGCGCTCTTGCTCAATCTCCGGTGTGGGAGGGGGCAAATTCGCATCGTCGAGTGCGATATGGCTGATGCTGGGCATAGGTACAGGGTCCAGTTGGTTCGCTCTTATGCTAGAGCAGCCCCTTAACAAGGGCAACATCGCAAGGGAGCGTTAATCGTTCAGTTTGCGCAAACGTGCCGTGACGGAAAGGCCGTGTGCCTCAAGGCTCTCGGATTGCGCCAACGCCTCTGCGCCCGGGCCAATGGCGCGCAGGCTGGCGGGTGTCATCTGCGCCAATGTGGTCCGTTTCACAAAATCCATGACCGAGAGGCCAGAGGAGAAGCGCGCAGACCGCGCCGTTGGCAACACGTGGTTTGGTCCGCCGATGTAGTCACCAATCGCTTCGGGCGTCCATTGGCCCAAGAAGATCGCACCAGCGTGGGTGATGTCCTTGGACAAGGCGACCGGATCAGCGACACACAGCTCTAGGTGCTCTGGCGCGATACGATCAGACAGGGCCGCAGCGGTGGCCAGATCGGGCACCGTGATGATGGCCCCAAAGTCACGCCAGCTGGCACCCGCAATCGCGCGACGCTCAAGGGTTTCAAGACGTTTATCAACCGCATCAGCCACAGCCTGCCCAAAGGCGGCGTCCGTGGTGATCAAAAGCGATTGGGCGCTTTCGTCATGTTCGGCTTGGGACAATAGATCCAGCGCGATCCAGTCAGGATCGTTGTCGCCATCTGCGATCACCAAAATCTCGGAAGGGCCAGCGATCATATCAATCCCGACCTTACCAAAGACACGCCGTTTGGCGGCAGCAACGAATGCGTTGCCCGGGCCAGTGATCTTATCGACAGGGGCGATTGTGTCTGTGCCATAGGCAAGGGCCGCAATGGCTTGGGCACCACCGATGCGGTAAATCTCATCAACGCCAGCAAGTTTCGCAGCCAACAGAACGGCGGGGTTCAGGATGCCGTCGGGCGTAGGAACCGTAATCGCGAGACGTTGAACACCCGCCACTTTGGCAGGGATCGCGTTCATCAGAACGGAAGACGGATAGCTGGCCAATCCGCCCGGCACATATAGACCAGCGGCAGACACGGGCGTCCAGCGCCAGCCAAGGGTCGCGCCCGCCTCGTCCGTCCATTCCGCATCTTCGGGCATTTGGCGGCTGTGGTAGGCGGTGATCCGTTCGGCAGCGAGTTCGAGGGCAGCGCGGACATCTGGGGCGACTTGGGATGCGGCCTCTTCAACCTCATCGGCGGTGACGCGCATGGTGTCTGGGGTTAGTTTTATACGGTCGAATTTTTCGGTCAATTCCAGCACGGCTTCGTCCCCGCGCGCGCGCACATCCGCAATGATACCCGCAACAATGGCGTCCACGTCAGGGCTGTCTTCGCGCTTGGCGTTCAGCAGCGTGTTAAAGGCAACTTCAAAGTCAGCAGCTTGTGCATCAAGGAATTGGGGCATCAGGTCTCTCCGATTGACTGATGCTCACTTAGCGCGATGGCGGTTGGGTCTCAAGTGGAGTTGGGGAATTGGATCACGGGGATAATTCTGCGCTTCGCACAGCAATGGGCAGATCATACAAATGTTTAAAAAATCTATGTCTGGCAAAAGGGGAGGGGCGCAGTTTTTCCCTTGCGTCACCGCGCAACCCATGATTGTAACTTAAAGGTGTTAAGGAAGGAAATTATGTGAAAAAATTTACAATTGTCTTTTTTATTTCATCAATTGTGGCGGGATGCTCTCAAGAGCTTGAAGTTCGCCATGGCCCTCAAGCGATCCACCCTAGCGATTGGCGCTACGCGTCAGATGGCGCTATCTCGACTTCGGCCTCGTTAGATAGCTGCGGTGCCTCGAGCTACCAAAATCTAGTGGGAGGCCCATCCAAGGCCACCATCCAGCTAGATATCCCTGCTGGTTCTAGACATTATGGCAGCGAAGAAGTTGTTGCTACTGACACGCCATCTCGCTTGAATTTCGTTCATAGCGGAACTGACATCGAGTCTGTTACAAATCCAAATTCTACAGTACTGCGTGTATTTTGCGGATAAATGCTGTAAAATAGTAATCTAGCGAATATTTTAGATCGCTAGATTATTATCATAAATTCGGCCACCATTCCTTACACTGGATGCTTAGGCGCTTTCTTCGACGGTGCCACGTAAGGCCGTGTCACGTCTTTCAACGTCATCTCAATCGCCTCGACACTCACGCGGACAGCGCCGTCGCCGGCCAGTGTGAAGACGATGTCCCCTGCTCCGTCGTCCCCTGCCTCAAACGTGGCGGATAGCACGGATAGGATCATGTCCGTCTCCGCCCGATCCACACCTTGGCTCGCCACAGACATCACATTGTCCACGACCAATATTGACTGCACACGTTCAGGGGCGGTTTGCCCGCGTGCGCCTTCTTCCCAGCGGAAGCGGTTGAGCAGCAGGCCAAAGCGTCTTTGTTTGGCCTGCCATGTCATTTCGGTGATCGGAAAGATCGCGTCTTGGATCAGGGCCGAAAGAACCTGCAGTTCATCCGCGTCCTGTGCCCCAAGGTTCAGGGGCTTTTCGCGTCCGTCTTCAAACCGTGCATCGGTCATTCAGAAATCCGTTCGATTTGTGCGCCAACGGCTTGCAGCTTGCGCACCACTTTTTCGTAACCACGATCAAGGTGATATACGCGGCTCACTTTGGTTTCGCCTTCAGCCGCAAGGCCCGCAAGGATCAGTGAGATGGACGCGCGAAGGTCCGTTGCCATGACTGGCGCGCCTTTGAGTTTGTTCACACCCGTTACAGTGGCGGTACCGCCAGCAACGTCGATGTTTGCCCCCATGCGCACCAATTCTGGGGCGTGCATAAAGCGGTTTTCAAAGATTTTCTCTTCCAACACGGAGGTGCCGTTGGCGGTGCACAGCACGGCCATCATTTGCGCCTGTAGGTCGGTTGGGAAACCCGGGAACGGTTCGGTTGTGATGTTGATCGCTTTGATCTCGTCCGTGCGACGTTTCACTTTTAGGCCCTTGTCGGTCTCAGTGACGTCGATGCCCGCCTCGTCCAGTTTTTCACAGAAGGATGTGAGCAGGTCCATACGACCGCCCAAGCACTCGACCTCACCACCGCAGAACGCAGGGGCCAACATGTATGTGCCCAACTCGATCCGGTCGGTCACAACAGGGTGAGTTGCCCCGCCCAAACGATCGACACCTTGGATGGTGATTGTTGATGTGCCGTCACCGTCAATCTGTGCGCCCATTTTGCGCAGGCAGTCGGCCAGATCAACGATCTCAGGCTCGCGCGCGGCGTTGTTGATGACAGTCGTGCCTTTGGCCAAGGTCGCGGCCATCATGATGTTTTCAGTGGCACCAACAGAGGCGAACGGGAAGCCGATGACAGCGCCCTTGCCCTTAAGACGGCCACCTTGTGCCTTGGCGTGCAAGTAACCGTCGCGCAGTTCGATATCCGCACCCATCAGGGTCAAGCCATCGGTGTGAATATCCATTGGACGGGCGCCAATTGCGCAGCCGCCGGGCAGTGACACTTCGGCAACGCCTTCGCGTGCCAGAAGCGGACCAAGCACCAAATTAGAGGCGCGCATTTTGCGAACGATGTCATATTCGGCGCGTGTGTTGATTTCGCCGTGGCATGACATGGCCAGTGTTTTGCCGTCCTGCATCGTGGCCACTTCGGACCCCAATGAGCGCAAAAGCTCGGTCATTGTTTTGATGTCGGACAAGCGCGGCGCGTTGGTCAACGTCAGTGGCTCTTCGCTCAGCAATGTTGCTGGCATTAGGGTCAAACAAGCGTTTTTCGCACCTGCTATGGGGATTTGTCCATTAAGCGGGCCACCCCCTTGTACCAAAATAGAATCCATTACTGCTCGTCCTTCGCCTGTGTTTCATCCGTCGCAGCGCTGCGGGCCCGAGTTTGGGATTTGCGCCGTCCTAAATTCGCCTTTAACGCAGCTTTCAGTCGCAGTTCGCGAGCAGAAGGCGTTTTGGGCGCGGATTTTGATGTGTTTGTGTCTGACATGCGGCCTGTCTAGCGCAGGCTTTCGATATGGTCCAGAATAGGCTTGCGCGTTTATTAAATTGGGTCTAATCACGCGGCGATCAGGCTGTAGTAGCTCAGTGGTAGAGCGCGTCATTGGTAATGACGAGGTCGGGAGTTCAATCCTCCCCTACAGCACCAGATCATCCCCTTAGGTTTTGACGATAAGCATGTGGTCAACTGGTGACAGCATTGAATTGAAGGACATCCGTTCTTAGGTCTCCCTCAGACCCACGCCCTTCATCGTTAGGAAACCCTATGACCACCAGCGTTAAAACGCGCGCCCGCAATCTTGTTCTTGGTGCGTTGGTAGCAGATGCCGCAGCGATGGGGTTTCATTGGCTTTATGATCAAGGTCGCATCGCTGCAGTTGCACCGAAAACACCGGAGTTCGTTGGGCCCGATCCTACGCACTTTGAAAACGTGCCAGCCTTCTTTGCACATGCGGGTCGCCTATCGGGTGCACAATCGCAATACGGCGAACAAGCAATGGTTATGGCCCGCGCCCTTGCTGAGAGCGGTGGTGCATATGATGCATCGGTGTATGCAAACCAGTTCCGTTCGCACTTTGGTTATGGTGGAAAATACGTTGGTTATATCGACCATGCGACCCGCGATGCCTTGGACAACTTTCGCCGCTCTGAGGATGCGATGCTGATCAAGGTCAACGCGATCCCATTTGAAGGTGATCCCCGTTTTGGTCTTGCCATGATGAACAAGGCAAATGTTGCCATACAGCAAAACCGCGGGGACGCTGTGCGTGCGAGCTTTGAAAAAGCTGTGCGTATTATGGCGGATGATGACGCAGTGGTCGCTTACGGTTTCCAAGTGCTGGATATGGTGATGGGCATGCCGCCCGTTTACGGCGCGGTTGATCAACAATTGCCTGCCATTTCTAAGTTGCCTGCATTAGTGGGTGCGCAGACTGTTACGGCTGTTGATGATGCAACCCTTATCCTGTCCGTTGAGTCCGCTGTGCGCACAACCAGTGATCACCCACAGTCCGTGGCCTACGGTGTGGTGAGTGCAAATATGATGCAGGCAGCCATCAATGGCGCGAACATGACGCAAGTTATTGCAGCGGGACGTGCCGTTGCGAACGCCGAAATTGATGCAGAATTTGCAAAGGCCCTTTCGATGAACGAACAGGCCAATACGGAAGTGACCAAGCATTTTGGCATGGCCTGTGATCTGAAATCAGGTGTGCCAAGCGCTGTTCACAACCTTGCAACCACGTCCGATTACACGACAGCCATTCGCAACAATATTTATGCGGGCGGCGACAACTGTGGTCGTGCGATCCTTGTCGGTGCTTTGGCTGGGGCGGTTTACGGGGTTGATGGGGACGCAGGAATTCCGCAAGCTTGGATTGACCGTTTGGGTGCGCGTACTGAGATCGATGCAATTTTGTCCAAACTGTTTGGTTAAGCTGCCAATATCTTCGTGACAGCCACGGTCGTCAGATGCTAGGTGAGAACAAAGCAAGAATGACACCCTTTGTAGCCATGTGAGACCCGCAACCGATGTTCAATTTCTACGAGTTCTTTGCTGGGGGCGGTATGGCCCGCGCTGGCCTTGGAGCCGATTGGACCTGTTTGTTTGCCAACGACTTTGATCCCAAGAAAGGCGCGACCTACCAGCGCAATTGGGGCAAAGGCACGATGGTTGTTGATGATCTGCGCAACATTTCCCCCACTGATTTACCTGAAACCCCCAATTTGATCTGGGGTTCGTTCCCCTGTCAGGACCTGTCCGTTGCGGGCAATGGTGCGGGGTTGCAGGGCAATCGGTCCGGCACCTTCTGGCCGTTTATGTCGCTGATAGCTGAGTTGAAAGCGGATGGTCGTGCGCCAGAAATGATCGCATTGGAAAATGTGGTTGGCACGCTGACCTCACATTCTGGTGCAGATTTCACCGCGATTTGTACCGCGTTGAAGGAATTGGGCTATCGCTTTGGCGCGATGGTGGTGGATGCCGCATTGTTCCTACCCCAATCACGTGCCCGCCTTTTTGTCGTTGCTGTACGCGAGGATTTAGCTGTTACGGGTGCTGTCGATGAGCCGCAAAAGCCGTGGCATACGACTGCGTTGAAACGCGCGCATGATCGGTTGCCCAGCGACCTTGCAGCCTCATGGATCTGGTGGGATATGCCGGAACCTGCAAAACGCGAGATGCGGTTTGCGGATGTGATCGAGGATAAACCGAAGAGTGTTAAATGGCACACCGCCGCTGAAACCCGCGCGTTGTTGTCGATGATGAGTGACGTGAATTTGGCCAAGGTCGAAACCGCAAAGGCGGCAGGTGTTCGCATGGTGGGTGGGTTATACAAACGCACACGGCTGCATCACGGGATCAAGGTACAGCGCGCTGAAGTACGCTTTGATGATATTGCTGGCTGTTTGCGCACGCCCGGCGGTGGATCATCACGCCAATTGATTTTGGTGGTTGAGGGCGACAAAATTCGGTCCCGCCTTTTGTCTGCGCGTGAAACAGCGCGCCTGATGGGATTGCCTGACAGCTATGTTTTGCCAAAGGTTTACAACGAAGCCTATCATCTGACGGGCGACGGTGTTGCCGTGCCCGTGGTAAGCTATATTGCCAAGCAGATTTTAGAGCCTAATTTGGTTTCCATGCGCAGTACGCTGGATCAAAGCACTGAAAAAGCTAAATAAATTACTTATCCTGCAGTTTGATCAGCGTCTTATGATAACGCTGCAACCGATCAAAATGCGCCTCAATCGCGCGCAAAATTTCGGTTGAGTTTTTCACGTTCAAGAAGTGATCGACCATCTGCGTATAGTGCGCTGATTGGCGCGGCAAACGTTGCACCGGATCGCTTTTGTCCGCGATTTCTGCGTCTGACATAACCTGAACGATTTGGGCAGGTTCGGGCAGTTTCATCACTGCTTCGGGTCGCGGTGGTACGGTGCCGTTCATCAGGGGCGATACATCGTTGAATTGGTGATACAGCCGATCTTCGAGCGGCGTAATATCGGCGCGGTCCGCCACGGGGTAGGCCATCACATAGGCAATTTCCCAAACGTCGATCTGGCGATTGGCAATGATATCCGAACGCGCAGAGGTGAGGTGGCGGCGCACACGGCTGCGGATGCCATCCTTGGATTGGCCCACATACATCGGCGTTTTGTCCAGATCGCACAAGACGTACACCCCAATCTCACTGATCAGACTACCACAGGCTTTGTCGCGAAAATCAAAATTTGTGGCCATGATACGCTTTCTTGCTGGTTGCGTGAACTATACCCGATCCGGCCTTGGCGTGCCAACCATCCCATTTTCTTGCGTCAGGGCGACAGACCCAGTAGCCTTTGAGAAATCAAAATTTAAGGCCACGTCATGTTTGAAAAGCTAATTGAATTTTTCTCGAACCCGAACACGTACGAAACACCGATGCCCAAAGCGGACGCGGATCATGTTATTGGCGCATTGATGGTACGGGCGGCCAAGGCGGATCGCGCATATTTGTTTGAAGAGGTCGAAACCATCGACCGCGTGCTGGCGGAACGTCACGACATCGGCCCAATAGACGCCGCCAAGATGCGCGCCGCTTGTGAACGCCTTGAAGAAGCCATGCCAGACACCGTTGAATTGGCCGCAATTTTGCGCGAGGCGGTTGGTACGGACGAGTTGGAAGATGCATTACGTGCCTTGTGGCGGATAGTATTTGCCGACGGTATCGAACGCGATGAGGAAGACGAGGTTTTGCACAAGGTTGAGGCCATGTTGGGCGTTACACCAGAGCGTGCAAAAGAGCTGCATGATGAGGTGATCAGCACCAAGCTAGGTGTGGTCAAAGTTTAACCCTAAAAAAGGGGCGCGTTCCCCTTTATATTATACCTCGATTCACATTGTTTGGTCCTATTGACCTGCCCCCCAGACTCCCCCTATACGGATCGAGTTCGGAAGACTTAATGAGTCGGCCGGACCTTTTGTGTTGTGGTCGCTTCTTCGCGGCGTTTAGAGCATCCAAAGGTTTATAAGAAATGTTGACGTTATTCTCTGGCGGGCACCACGGTGCACCCGATGAAGGCACAGAGCTCTGACATCACGCACAATCAGTGGGCAAACCACGTAATTTAGGAGAAGCGTCAGATGAACCTGATCGCACAAATCGAGGCGGAACAAATTGCCGCCCTAGGGAAAGACATCCCTGATTTTAAAGCCGGCGACACCATTCGCGTAGGTTTTAAAGTAACCGAGGGTACACGTACCCGTGTTCAGAACTATGAAGGTGTGTGCATCGCGCGCAACAACGGCAAAGGTATCGCCGGCTCTTTCACTGTTCGTAAGATTTCTTTTGGTGAAGGCGTTGAACGTGTATTCCCGTTGCACTCCACCAACATCGACGAAATCGTAGTTGTTCGTCGCGGTCGCGTTCGTCGCGCCAAATTGTATTACCTTCGTGATCGTCGCGGTAAATCTGCGCGTATCGTTGAGAATACGAACTACAAGCCACTTAAAGCGTAAGGACTGGGTAGATGAAAACAGATACACATCCCGATTACCACATGATCAACGTCAAAATGACCGACGGTACGATCTTTCAAATGAAATCCACTTGGGGCGCAGAAGGCGACCAATTGGCTTTGGACATCGATCCAACAGTACACCCTGCGTGGACTGGTGGCGGCGGTCGTTTGCTTGATACTGGCGGACGCGTTTCCAAGTTCAAAAACAAATATGCTGGTCTTGGCTTCTAAGCTTTTACCACTTTGTTGGATTGAGGGCGTTACCTGCGAGGGTAGCGCCCTTTTTCTTTGTCAGCGCCAATTTCGGTTTGTTCAGATGCAGCCCAACGGCAACGTCATAAATCGGCTTTCTATCAAAGCTCTACGTGCCACTTCCCAATCCATGATCAGCGCCATATACTCTTTCAAAATAGACCCACTAACGATTATCTCGTGGGCGAAGGGGACTAAAAATGGCGCATATTATTGTTGTGGGCAACGAAAAAGGCGGCGCGGGTAAATCCACTGTGTCTATGCATGTTGCGACTGCCCTCTCGCGTATGGGCCATAAAGTCAGCGCGCTTGACCTTGATCTGCGCCAACGCACCTTTGGTCGCTACATTGAGAACCGCGCCGAGTTCCTGCAGGCCTCCGGTCTAAGCCTACCCAGCCCGCAAGTGCACGAGTTGCCAGAGATTGACCCAAAAGCGCTAAAGCCTGGTGAGAACATTTATGACCACCGCCTGTCTGCCGCGGTTGCGTCCCTTGAAGCTGACAACGATTTCATCTTGATCGATTGCCCAGGCTCCCACACCCGCCTTAGCCAAGTTGCACACTCGTTGGCCGACACCTTGGTCACGCCACTGAACGACAGCTTTGTAGATTTTGATCTGCTTGCGCGCATCGATGCAACAGGGGACAAGATCAAAGGCCCATCCGTTTATTCAGAGATGGTGTGGAACGCTCGCCAACTGCGGGCCCAAGCAGGTCTAAGGCCAATTGACTGGATCGTTGTGCGTAACCGCATGGGCGCGCAGCGCATGACCAACAAAGAAAAGATGGAACGCGCGATTGAGATGTTGGCCAAACGGATCGGCTTTCGCGTTGGCACGGGCTTTAACGAGCGCGTCATTTTCCGCGAGCTGTTCCCACGCGGACTGACATTGCTGGACCTCAAAGACATTGGCGTTAAGCAACTCAACATCTCAAACGTAGCTGCCCGCCAAGAGCTGCGTGATCTGATGAAGTCCCTGAACCTGCCGGGCGTCAACGTCGATTTTTGATTCTGACCTTTTGGGTCATCTGGAAGATACAGAAGGCAAATTCTTAGCTGTCGAAAAACGGAACCGTATATTAAGGATTGCCAAATAGGCGGTCTGAAAGCTTCATGCTGTCTTGCGCAGTTGGTTCAGCGACGAAACAAGCGGTCCCTCACCCACAAACCTTCCAAAATCAATCTATAATCTCACATTCTGTTCTCAACATCACGCTCTTTGAATCTGGTGATGGGGTTGACCTAGAGCGTTTGCTTGTCGACACTCCTAACATCCTCAGCACGGGGACCAAAACAAAGCAGGAAAACCTGCAAAGATCAGTGCAACAAACGATTGCACGATTAAGCCACATATCTTTTCGTGGCGACAACAGAGAGGAAGACTATGACCTTTTTAACAAGCACCGGTAAGCCGCTGCCACAACACGTCGTGGATTCAGCGAAAGCCGCTGGTGACTCAGAAGTGAGCCGCCGCGAATTTTTAGCTATCGCAAGTGCCTTTGGCGCGACTGCTGCAACTGCCTATGGCATGTTGGGCATGGCGTCCCCTGCAATGGCTGCTGGCCACAAAATGGGCGGCACGCTGCGTTACCAAACAGAAGTACGCGGACTAAAAGATCCACGCACATATGACTGGTCCCAAATCGCCAACTTCTCACGTGGTTGGCTTGAGTATCTTGTTCACTACGAGAACGATGGTACCTTTGAGGGCCGCCTACTAGAGAGCTGGGAAATCTCAGCCGACGCTAAAACCTATACATTGAACGTCCGCAAAGGCGTGAAATGGAATGACGGTTCTGACTTTACCGCTGAAGACGTTGCACGCAACATCACCGGCTGGTGTGACAAGAGCCTTGAAGGCAACTCAATGGCTGGTCGTTTCGCGACACTGATTGATGCGGACACTGAGCAAGCCCTTGAAGGCGCGATCGAAGTTGTTGACTCACACACGGTACGTTTGAACCTACCAGCGGCTGACATTTCGTTGATCCCAGGCATGGCCGACTATCCAGCGGCAATTGTTCCAGCGTCCTACACAGCTGAAACCGCGCTTAGCAACCCAGTTGGTACTGGCCCATATCTTCCAGAGTCTTTGGAAGTTGGCGTTAAAGCTGTCTTGGTTCGCAATGAAGATCACGCATGGTGGAACGCTGGCAACGGCGCATACATGGATCGTATCGAATACATCGATTACGGCACTGATCCATCAGCATGGGTTGCGGCTGCAGAAGCTGACGAAATCGACATGACCTATGAGATGAACGGCGAATTTGTTGACATCTTTGATACGCTCGATGGTTGGAACACCAACGACGTTGTGACAGGTGCAACTGTTGTTGTGCGTCCAAACCAATTGGCCGAAGTTGATGGCAAGAAACCGTATGCGGACAAACGCGTTCGTCAGGCGATTGCCATGGCTGTCGACAACGAAATCTTGCTTGAGCTTGGTATTGCTGGTCGCGGCGTAACTGCCGAAAACCACCACGTTGGCCCTGTGCACCCTGAGTACGCAGAACTGCCACCACGCAAGTATGATCCAGTTGCGGCCAAGGCCCTGATGGATGAAGCAGGCATGGGCGACTATGAGCACGAGTTGATTTCGATCGATGACGCGTACCGCAAGGACACAACCGATGCTGTAGCTGCGCAGTTGCGTGATGCTGGCATCAAAGTGAAACGGACCATTCTACCAGGCTCTACGTTCTGGAATGACTGGGCGAAATATCCGTTCTCTTGCACCAACTGGAACCACCGTCCTTTGGGCGTTCAGGTTTGGGCTTTGGCTTATCGTTCTGATGAGGCATGGAACGAATTTGGTTGGTCCAACGCTGAGTTCGACGGCATCCTTGCCGAAGCGCTTGCAACACCTGATCTAGAAGCACGTCGCGCATTGATGGCCAAAGGCCAAGCGATTGTTCAAGGTGAAGGCGTAACGATCCAGCCGTACTGGCGTTCCCTATACAACAACACCCGCGAAGGTATTGTTGGTGGTGACATGCACATCTCGTTCGAGTTCCGCCCAGAGCGCGTTGCTTGGACCTAAGATAGGGTAACGAGATTATAAGGGGGCTGCGTTTTCGCGGCCCCCTTTTTTGTGGCTAAAGGATTGCTATTTTGGCGGAAGGGAAATGCAGGCGTTCAATTGTTATGGCGATCATGGCCCCGCGATCTGCGCCGTTTGAAACAGCATATTCAATCGATTGTGCCAATGCCGCGTTGAGATGTTTCACCAAAGTATCATCACTCGCCGCTGTGCGAATTTGTTTGGCAAAGTACGCTTCTTCAAGGACCAGATCTTCGATCAAAGGGTCAATGACTGCACCACCACCACTGGGATAGCGGTAATGCCCTACGCCACCTATTTTGCCGATCCGCCCCTCGGCCACCATGCGTCTTAGTATAGGTGATCCAGCGCCCGCGCGTCGCTCCAAGACAATATGTAGTCCAAGGTGGTCCATCACTTCACAGGGGCCCGTGGCATAGCCCCACGCGCACAGTGCCTCGTCTAATTCCCATGGGTTTGTGTGGCACATCAACAGGTGATCACAGGCCAGCCAAAACGCATCTTGAAGCGCATCACCCAAATCATCTGTCACCACGTTATGGGCCCGGCTTATCGATGAACCGATGCTTGGCAATCACCGCCAGAACATCGTTGATCGAAGACTGTTCTGGACGATTAGAGGTGTTCACCTGCGCCAGCGCTTGCTCGTACAATGGCGTACGTGTCTGCAAAAGTGACTTCAACTGATCCATCGCCGCTGGATTGCCTTCCATCGGGCGCAAGTCACCTTGTTCGCGTACCCGCTGCATGTGTTCAGCGGGGGTCGCGCTGATCCAGATTGTATGGAAATGGGCGCGCAAATTTGCATAGGTTTCGGGGTCATTCACAAGCCCACCACCAACAGCCATGATGATGCGTGAATGATCTTTGATCACCGAATTCAGCGCCTCGTTTTCCATCGCACGAAATCCGTCTTGGCCGTACAGACCATGGATTTCAGACATCGGCATACCGACCTGTTCCTCGATCACATTGTTTAGCTCTACATAGGGCAATCGCAGCGCCTTGGCCGTGCCTTTGCCCAATGTCGACTTTCCTGCACCGCGCAAACCAATCAGACATACGCGTTGTGCACGCTGCGCCGTTTGAATTTGTGGTGCCAGCAGGTTGCGGATTTTTCCCTGCACCTCACTGTGTGCCCCTTGATATAATTGTGCGACGCGTTGGGTGTCTTCTGAAAACGGGGTGCCAGAGACAAGGAAATCTTCAATCCGAAGCTCAAGCGCACTTGCCACCCGTTCCAACAATAGGACTGAGATATTGCCCTCACCCGCTTCTAATTGGGCAAGGTAGCGTGGTGATACGCCTGACAGCTCAGACAACTCACGGCGCGGCATTCCTGCCTTGCTGCGGGCCGCGCGTACACGTTCCGCCAACCGCATGATCAATTCGGATGGTTCGTGGATTGGTGTAACCTTCATGGTGCCACCGTAAAACAGAGAGGCAATTTAACCAAATTCATTTAGTATGTTTCCAAGTGATAGCGGCCATCTTCACGCATTGTGTCGCGCACCTCGGTCCATTCAAGTCCTGCAGAACGGGCAATGTCGGACAGGGCTTCTTCGACCCCGACTTCCATCGCTTTTAAACCACAAACGTAGATATAGCCATTTGGGTCTTTCAACAGAGCCGCAACGCTATCGGCATCCTCGCGTAATTTGTCTTGGACGTATTGTTTGGGCGTATCGTTCTGACGGCTAAAAGCGAATGCCTTTTTCAAAAACGCATCGGGAACTTTTTTGAGTGGACCAAAGTATGGCAGGTCACGCGGGGACCGTGCGCCAAACACCAATGACAGCGCATCGTTGACTGATGGCATCTCGCGTTGGCGGTGCATCGTCATGCCACGAAACGGGGCAGATCCCGTACCTGTGCAAATCATCAAGATGTGCGCAGCTGGATCAGAGGGCAGCAGGAATGTTGCGCCAAATGGACCTGTCAGTTGAACACTGTCACCCTTGCTCAAATCACAGATAAAGTTAGAGCAGACGCCCCCTTCATCCCGCTTGACCGTAAGGGAGAGGTTGTTGAAACCCGCGCGTTCGCCGTCACGTGGACTGGACACCGAATAAAGACGTGGCAGATGGGGATTGCCATCACCATCTACGCCCGGTGGGATGATACCCACGCTTTGCCCTTCCAACACAGGAAACGGGAGGCTGCCCAGATCAAGAATGATGTGACGTACATCGCTGTCGCTGTCGCCGTCCGTCAGGCGATAATTGCCCTGAACCGATGCTGTTGCAGGCTTGCCCAAGTTGTACATGTTGATGGTGGGTTTAGCCGCTGTTGCTGGGGCTTTGGCTTTGCCGCCTGCAGCTGCATGGGCCTGGGCGAACAGTTGGGTGATCACGTCGTCTTGGTCGTTGTCCCCATCAGTGGCTGCTACAATGTCTTGTTGGTCTGGCAGTTCTTCCCAACCAAATTGTTCTTCGACGGTATAGGCCGTATTCACCACCCGCCATTCATCAATCGAACCCGTTGGGCAGACCGAAATACAGTCCATGCACATGTTGCAGATGTCTGCGTTGACCACCACGTTGTCATCGTTGTGTACGATTGCCTCAATCGGGCAGGTCATTTCACAGGTGTAACACCTGATACAAATCTCTGGGTCGATGAGGTGCTGTTTAAACGGCTGGTTCATATGCAATCCTTTGGCGGGGCACTGGGCAGCGCTTTGGTACTTGATTTGGATGGTGAAGCGTTACGCCATGTGCAATTTGACGTACTCAAAATCACCCGGCTTGTTGTCGATCCCGACCTTTGGTGGCGCGATCCACGTGGCGTATTTGCCCGGCTCATAGCACGGCTTCATCAAGGACTGGATGAAGGCACCGTCTTCTTTTGTCGGTAGCCATTCGTCCTGACGTTTAGCCCATTCTTCAGCCGAAACAATTGCGCCATCTGGGTCGACTGCAACGGATGAGAACACACCGATCTGGCGATGGAACCCTTCGTGAGGCATTTTAAATTCAAACTGAACGCCCGATTTCGCGATCAATTTGTTCCAACGCCCAACACCACCCGATGCATCACGCACGTAGTCATCGCGCAAACGCATGTTGATTGCGGTCAGGGCTGGCACGTCCTCAGTTAAAATTTTACCGTCTTTGATAGAGGTCACCGGATAGGTGTCATTTTGCAGCTTGTGATCATCATCAATGCGCTGCTCCATGTAGCGCCCTTTGATACCGTAGTTGAAAGCGTTGGCCGCATTCGTCGACACCTCTTGACCAAACAGATCAAGGGAAAGGGTATAGTGCAGGTTCAATTTCTTCTGGATCGTTGGCAGGTCGATAACGCCAAGATCACGGATTTTAGCGATGTCATATGGATCAGTGATCCCCGCCTTGTTCATCGCATCCAAGGTTGCTTGGATCGTGCGACCAACACCCGTTTCGCCAACGAACATGTGGTGGGCTTCTTCGGTCAGCATAAAGCGCACGGTGCGTGATAGTGGATCGAAGCCGGACTGTGCCAATGATTCCAGCTGCATTTTCCCGTCACGATCGGTGAAGTATGTGAACATGAAGAAGGACAACCAATCTGGCGTTTCCTCGTTAAACGCGCCCAGCATACGCGGGGAGTCATCAGACCCTGATGAACGCACCAACATGTCATCCGCTTCTTCACGGCCATCTTTGCCGAAATACTTTTGCAGCAGATACACCATCGCCCAAAGGTGACGGCCTTCTTCCACGTTCACCTGAAACAGGTTGCGCATGTCATAAAGGGACGGCGCAGTCAGACCAAGGAAACGTTGTTGTTCAACTGACCCCGGTTCTGTGTCGCCTTGGATCACAATCAAACGTTTTAGCATGTTGCGGTATTCGCCTGGCACTTCCTGCCACGCAGGTTCGCCCAAGTGTTCCCCCATCGGAATGGTACGCCCCTCAACCGCAGGGGCCAGCAAGATACCCCAACGATAGTCTGGCATTTTGACGTAATCGAATTTGGCCCAGCCCTTGGGATCAACTGAAACGGCAGTGCGCAAATAGACCATGCTGTCTTGGAAATTTTGCGGGATCAGATCGTTCCACCAGTTGATGTAACCGGGGTGCCATTTCTCAAGCGCCTTAAGCACTTTCTTGTCACTGCTTAGGCCCACGTTGTTAGGGATTTGGCTGTCGTAGCTTACGTTGATCAAGTCCATCTTCATCTCCTAAAAGGCCATTTGGTTGCCCATGGCCAAAACATTTCACTGCACGGGGGCGTTGCCCCACGCGATCAAAAATTAAACACGCTCCATATTGTATTTGCCGCGCACACCCGTGCCGTAGCGCTGCAATGCACCTTCTTCGCCAACCGCGTTCGGGCGCTGAAAGATCCAGTTTTGCCATGCAGTCAGACGCCCAAAGATGCGTGTTTCCATTGTCTCAGGCCCCGCAAAACGCAGGTTGGCTTCCATGCCCGTCATCGCATCGGGGCTAAAGCTGGCGCGCTCTTCCATGAATAGGCGCACTTCGTCTTCCCAATCGATGTCATCATAAGCGTAAGTGACAAGGCCCAGCTCTTCAGCATCTTCGGCCTCAAGGGTCTCACCAATCCGCGTTTGCGCAGTGTCGACATCCTCAGGCGTGCCAAGGAAACGGGTTTGCAAACGGGTCAGATCATTGCCCATTGGATAGGTGCCAAAGTTACCCACACTTAACGTCAAACTTGCCATCGGGCGATTGTCGCCATCAAATTCCTCGAGCATCATATAACTGCGATCGACAGACCACAGCAGTTCAGCCAATGGACCGGCAAAACAGCTGCCATGCTCAACGGTGGCGACCAAGCTGCGCGACGTCATGTCGACGCGTTTCAAAACGCGCTTCCAATATTTCAGCACCTCATTGGACAACCAATGATCTGGATTGTTCAACATCAAGGCCTCATGCGCGATCACCAATTCAGGGTCTCCTTGGGTTTGAAACTCCATCAAACCCAATTCCATCTCGTTCAAACGAAGGTGCAAGATCGCGTCATCCAATTCACGCGCACAGCGCAGCATCCATGACTGATCGCCCATCGCCTCAAATGCAGCCATATCGGCAGGGGCCGCATCTGTTGGCCCTTTGATCAAGATTGTGGAACGGCGGCCCGCGCGATCCAGCGTCACTTCGACCGTGGAATAGATCACGGCGTCTTCTGAAATTTCCCGGGTCAATGGCGTTAGGTTGATCCCTTTGGCCACATCAGCTTTAGCTGAATTTGCTGCCATCTCTTGTGCACGTGCAACAACCGCTTCGTCGAATTTGGAATTTGGAATAACCTCGTCCACCAAACGCCAGGTGAGCGCGCGTTTGCCTTTAACGCCCTCCTCAACAGAGCAGAACACATCAGCCAAATCACGGCGCACTTTGCGTTTGTCCGTTACACGCGTCAGGCCACCTGTTCCTGGAAGAACCGCCAACAATGGCACCTCGGGCAAAGAAACCGATGACGCGCTGTCGTCTGTCAGCATAATGTGATTGCACGCCAACGCCAGTTCGTAACCGCCACCCGCACAGGCCCCTTTGACTGCACAGATATAGTTCTGCGCACTGTCGGCCAATGCCGCCTCATAGGTGTTGCGTGTCTCGTTGGTGAATTTACAAAAATTCACTTTGTGGCTGTGTGCCGCGCCGCCCAGCATCCGAATATTCGCGCCAGCGCAGAACACCTTGTCCTTGGCTGATTGCATCACTACCACTTTTACTTTCGGGTGTTCAAAGCGCATCCGCTGCACCACGTCCGCCAATTCGATGTCGACGCCAAGGTCATATGAATTCAGTTTCAGCTGATAGCCATCGAACAGACCACCATCTTCATCAACGTCCATAAACAGATTTGCGACCGCGCCGTCATATTCGACCTTCCAGTGTTTGTATTGGGAGGGGTCAGTTTGAAAATTGATAATCTTAGTCATGTCATTCTCCTTCAACGGCGCGCGGCGATGGCCCGTCAATTTGGAATGATAGTACGCAAAAGTATTCAGATCGGGAGAGTGATATGCATAATGATGCGTAAATTGATACAAAAATGCAATTTAATGCCTATTCGAGCTGAATACGCAGCTCATTGGTCCA
>Ga0206129_10000736_pt1 | contig 48566 bp, 36 predicted proteins | sample Helgoland_Spring_8_FD_148616 | JGI IMG/M metagenome (GOLD analysis project Ga0206129, IMG submission 148616) | Pelagic subsurface seawater microbial communities from Kabeltonne, Helgoland, North Sea - Helgoland_Spring_Bloom_20160502_2 | ecosystem: Environmental > Aquatic > Marine > Epipelagic ...
CAGTGAACCATCCGAACGTGGAATTTCTGATCATGTTTATCCTGCCGGTGAAGGTGAAGTGGCTCGCTTGGCTCGCGGTCGGATTAACTACATTCTCTTTTTTGGGCGCGCCGTCGTGGGGTGATCGCATCGCGATACTCGGGCCGTTGCTTAACTTTTTTCTGTTCTTCCGCAATGACTTGGTCAATTCGGTCGAGAGCCGTAAGCGACGCACGCAGTTTGCCAAACAAAAGGTCGAGCGCGACAATGCCGCGTTCCATACTTGCAGTGAATGTGGTGTGACGGATAAGACTCACCCCGAGCGCCACTTCCGTTATAAAAAATTCGATGGTGCAACGGTGTGCATTTGTGAGGTGTGCCGAGGAGAGTGTGCCGACTAGAGCAATCCCCGACCAATCCCCCGTCTCACGACGAAGGCCACGTCGTGTAGCCTCGATCGTCAGATCGGGGAGCGGATGCTAAGCCACTGGATAGTCCGTATAGCCCTTCGAGTCGCCGCCGTAGAAACTGTCTGAGTCGATTGCATTAAGTTCGTATCGAATCTTTTACAGCGCGAGTGGCAGCGCGATGAACAGCAGGGCACTGAGTAGGCCGCAGAGAAATGCGTAGAAACTCAGCCGCATCCAGCGAAACTTAGGCCGCAGCACGTCATGGCTCAGGTGATAAATGTCGGATACCATTAGCTCGGTGATGGTGTTACGATTCTCTAGAGATTCGCGCATCAGTGCCTTGTAGGTGACTTCATCATATTGCCAAATTCCGGAAAAGTGCAGCAGGTTTGATTTTTCGCCAGGGGCGGTTTGGTAGCGCTTGGGCATGAGGCACATGACCGCGAAGACAATACTGACTGCGGCGGCTAACACATAGAGTGTGATACCGAGGCGAATTTGCGGATTCTGATAGGCCGAAATCGCGAGCGGGATGAGGAAGGCGTTGATCGTGATCACCACTTGAGCACGGCGATCTGCTAGCGAAATATATTGCACATGCTTGTACTGTGCGCTGCTGAGCACAGAACCGCGCAGCAGTGCCGGCCATTGGTTAACCTCAGCGCAAGCAGCCTCGGGCTGCGAAGTGGTAGATTTAGAATCAGTGATGCGAGGAGCACAGCTGATCTGCCCTGAAAATGCAAGGCTATCGAGTCTGATCGGGGCTGTAACGTTGCCCAGACTCAAGCAGCACGAGGCGCTGGCTCCTTCGCTCAGGCTGGGCGGTAAAGTCGGGGGGCCTATTCCCCAATTCAATCCTGAGGCCAACTCGGCGGCTCTATGGGAAAAGATCCAATGCCTGCAACTCATGAGTGAAATGCAAAGCTAGCGCCATGACCCCAACTCAAGCTTTGTTATACATCATTTCACTTTGGGCACCGTCCTCTCGGTCCATCGACCTCATGCAGCACGCTGGCGGAATGCAGGTGCTGTGCAGCCTCTGCTGAATCTTTCACTTTGGTCGCACTGCGTTCCAACATTTCTGATTCAAACTCAGTTAACACACTTTTCCTCATTCCAGCTTTTCTCCAGTGTGATGAGGGGTGACATCCTTTTGAGATCCCTCGAGCCAGCGCCAGTGCATCTAGTAGCGCTTGATTGGCGCCCTGACCTTTGAATGGACTCATTGGATGGGCCGCATCTCCGATCAGAGTCACTTGAGCCGCGTTCTCCAGCAATTCTGACTTGAGTAGTGCTCGGTCATACACGGGATAACCAGAAACCTGAGCTTCCAAGGTCGCCGCTAAAACTTGGGGAATGGGACTGTGCCACTGAGTTCGACGACACGCTTCGGCCTTAAGTGCTTGAGGTCCTTGAGCATGTAAGTCCTTCGCTTCTTTTTCGGGCATTGGGAAGCTCAGTTGCCACATCACTGAGTCGGACGCATAAGGCATCATGTAGATTCGCTCAGTGCCATTCGCGGTTTGGAATACCGTGGCCGAGTCCAGTAAAGAACTCTCAAGGCCTGCGAGAGCCGCCAAAGGACAAATCCCCAGAATTACAATACAACCGAGATAGCGTAACGGGGACGTATCTTCACCAATCAACAAGCTCCGCACCGAGCTACGAATACCATCCGCCCCCACCACAAGATCCGCCTTGGCGTGCTTCATCTTGCCGGCCACATCAAAGCTCAGATCCACACCGTCACCCTCACATTCTTTAACATCGACCAACTGGTGACCCCATTGCACCGCATCATGTCCACCGAGCTGCTCAAGCAGAGCCAAGCGCAACGACTGCCGGGCGATATGCACATTGGTGCGCCTCGGCGATGGCTTCGCAGCATCACGCCCCCATTTTCTGAGTCCCCATTCACCGATCACTTTGCCATCGGTCGTATGCACCACATGCTTGGTTGAAGTCACTCCCGCTTCTAACGAGAGAATGCCCAATCCCTCGATCACTCGAGTCGCTTGTTGCAGCGTGAGTCCATAGCCTTGGGAGCGCGCATCAAAGCCGCTATCGCGTTCATACAGAGTAAAGGGAATTCCGCGGTGTAAACAAGCCACGGCTAGAGCGACCCCGCCGATGCCAGCTCCAATGATGGCAAGGTGTGGGTAGCATTCTTTATCTGCGATAGGGTGGGCAGTAGAATGAACCAATCCGGATCCCTTACAGTTTAAGCATCCATCGAGGTGACCCTTCGGGCGAACTGGCGCCGTTCCTGCGCTCTTGGTTGACTCAAATTGACCCAGTGCCCGCTGGTAGCGGAGTCGCACTTTCCTGGAGAGCTTCCTGATTTGTTGGCCGTGTCCCTGACATTCGAGACAAACAGTCCATGGATCCGCTTCGTTATTAACTTTTTGCACCTGCTCTGTATGTGACCCGCTCTGGGCTGCCCTACAATAAGATAAATATTGGACGATACACCTGATATTGTGGAGCGCGGGACGTGGTATTTACAGATTTAATGGCTACTTCAGCGTTCGCTCGAGCTCGTCGGCTAGCTTATCGAGGCGTTTTTCGGAGACTTTTTGGGAGGTGCCGAGTTCCTGCGCATAGACCGAGACTTTGAATTCCTCTAACAGCATGTGGTAGACCTTAACTTGACTCTTTTGCTCTGGGGATTTGGCTAATTTGTCTAACTTCGTTTGCCGTGTTTCGTAGGGTGAGATGCGTTTCGATTTTTCGATGTCGCGTTGAAGGCTCTCTTTGGCGCGTTCGGCGCGGAGGCGCATTGCTTTCAAAAAACGGGTGAGGTGGGGCAGTTCAGCAAAACTATATTGCTCCAGCACATTTGCGGGTGCGAGGCGTTCCATCTGTGCGCGCATGCCAGGATAGACCAGCGCCTTGCTGGTCTTCTTCTGCTCCAGTAGGAGGCAGATGTCTTGGCGGGCTTCGAGTAGGGCGCGGAGCTGCTCTTTGAGCTTGGGTACGATCCCGCGGCGTTCTTCATCGGCGCGTGCGAGCACTTTTTTGAAGCGTGATTCTTTGAGCGGTAAATATTCGCCACAGCGGAAGAGGTGGCTCTGAATGTGGTGCCAAGCACTTGCTTTGACAGTGTCGAAGTCGCCAAGTGGCAGGAGTAGGGCGCCGATTTGTTTGAGGTCTTTTAGATCGTTGCGCAGCCAAGCGATGTCGCGGCCCATCACAATTGTACCGAGTGCCGGCCAGCCTTTTTGTGTGGCGTGGAGTGCGGCGGAGGCATCTGCGAGGAGGCGTAGATGCACTTGTTCGCCTTCTAATACCAATGCGGGGAATGCTTTGAGTGGTAGGCCGGAGTCGCCGCTGAGGTCGATCTCTGCGGGCAGGTCGCCGAAGCTCCAGCTGCTGAGGTTTTCGCGTTCGTATTGTGCGGTGGCGGTTTGCCATGCGGGGATGGCGTCGAGGCCGTTGCCGCGTGACACTTCTTTGCTGGTGGTTTCTAAGGATGCGCGCAGCTCATCTAAGTCGCGCCCGTCGGCAAGAACGTCACCTTTTGTATTCTCAATCTGAATACGTGGCTGCAGGTAGCTGGGGATCTCGGTCTTCGACCAATTGTCTTTAAAGGTTTGGATACCGTATTGTTCCTTCAGCTGCTCGGCAAGTTGTTCGCGTAGTGAGCGCTCGGAGGGCTTGAGCTGTTTGCGGAGTTCAGCTGCGCGCTCTTTGAGAGGATGTAGCTGAATGCGGATCTGCTTGGGCAAGCCGCGCAGTAAGCTCTCGATCTTTTCTTCGAGGTGGCCGGGCACTGCCCAGTCGAGCGTGCCTTGTTGGATTGCGCCGATCTGTGTGAGTGGCACGTGTAGGGTGACGCCGTCGGAGTCGCCGCCGGGTTCGTGTCGATAGCGTAGCGGGAGTTCGCTGCCGCCGATTGCGAGTGATTTGGGGAAGGCTTCGGTGGTGTCGTCCTGTTCCTGTTCGGGGAGCAGATCGTCGATCGAGGCTTTGAGGAAATCTAGGCATCCGCCGTGTTCGCGTTTAGTGAAGCTGCGCAGTTCGGCGTAAGAGCCGACGGCGCTGAGGCGCTGTCGGTAAAAATCGTAGAGCCGATCCTCGACTGCAAAACCAGAACCGAGACGGCGACGAGCGAGTTCGGATTCGGCGCGTTCGCTGACTTCGTCGTTGTGCTGTAAGAAGTCGGGGCGTTCTCGGATGCCTTGTTCGATCAGGCCGTTGCGGACGAAGATCTCGGTCGATTGATCGGGATCGATGCGGCTGAGGCTTATATTACTTTGGCCGATCTCTAGGCCGAACAGCATCTTGCGCTGTTTACACAGAGCGGCTGCGGATTTGGTGCTCCAAAAGGGTTCGGAGTGCTTGAGCTTGAGCAAGTCGCCAGCCACGTCTTCGATCCACTGCACTTGTACCTTGGCGGCGGTGCGGGCAAACAGGCGACTGGTCTCCATCCACTCGCCGCAAACGATCCATGCGGGCGCGCTGGTTTTGGCTGGCTTAGGCTTGCTGGTTTTCGCGTAGGAGGCTTTGCGTTGCTTCTTGGCCGTGGCGTGGTCGAACAGGCCAGAGCCAGGGAAGAGTAGGGCCTTGCGATTGCGCGGGCCTCGGTAGTTGTGCTCCTCTTCTTTGACGGCGATGTTGCTGAGTAGGCCGGTTAAAATCGAGCGATGGATCGCGGCGTAGGTGGCAGCATCGCTGCTAAGTGAGGAGTGAGGTGTGAAGGGTGTGGAGTGGGGGGCGGTGCTTGTTGCTTGTTGCTTGTTGTTTGATGCTTGCTTGGGCTTGTGGCCTCGCTCGTCAGAGCGGGGAGCGTTGGCTGCCTGTGTGCTTGGCTCAGAACCCTCAGTCTTACGGCCGAGGCCCCGGGCAGCGTTGCCCTTACCGCTTGGCATCATCTTTAGGCTTTTGAGTACCCGCTCTAGCTGATGATGCACGTCGCGCCACTCGCGCATGCGTTGATACGAGACGAAATGTTTTTTGCAGAATTTGCGCAGCTGACCTTGCGAGAGCCGATCCATCTCGTCGTGGTAGGCGTTCCAAATATTCAGCAAGGTTAAGAAGTCGGACTCTTTATGGACGAAGCGCTTTTGCATTTCGTCGGCTTCTTTGGCGAGTTCGGCGGGGCGCTCGCGGGGGTCTTGAATGGAGAGGCCTGATGCGATCACTAGCACGTCTTCGATCACACCTTCGCGCTGCGCTTGCAGTAGCATGCGCGCGACGGTGGGGTCGACTGGTAGTCTCGCTAGCTTGCGCCCGAGCTTGGTGAGTCGGTAGTCGTCTTCGTTTTCGCTGCGGCTGTCGCTGTAAACCGCATCCAGCTCTTCGAGTAGTCGGTAGCCACCGCGGATCGCGGTGTCGGAGGGTGGATCGATGAAGGGGAAGGTGCGGATGTCGCCGAGTTGGAAGGCGAGCATGCGCAGAATGACGGACGCGAGGTTCGAGCGGTGGATTTCCGGCGTGGTGTAGCGTGGGCGATCGAGAAAGTCTTGCTCGGAGTAAAGGCGGTAGCAGACGCCGTTGCTCACGCGGCCGCAGCGGCCTTTGCGTTGATCGGCGCTGGATTGAGCGATGGGCTCGATCGGTAGGCGCAGCGTGCGGGAGGTCGCGCTGTAGCGACTAATGCGGGCGAGCCCGGTATCGACGACGTAGCGGATGCCAGGCACAGTCAGCGAGGTCTCGGCAATATTGGTCGAGAGGATGATGCGCCGTCGGCCTTGCGGATGGAAAATGCGCTGTTGATCGGCATTGGCCATACGACCGTAGAGCGGTAGAATGTCACAACCGCGGGCGCGGCTGTCTTCGAGTTTGCGGCGCAGTTCGTTAATGTCGCGCTCGCCGGGCAGGAAGACGAGGATGTCGCCTTCGTTGTTGTGATTGATGATTTCGTTAATCAGTTCGGCCGCGGCTTCGATGAAGGTCAGGTCGCCAGCGTCTTCGAGCATCTCTTCGATCGGGCGGTAGTAGGTATCCACGGGAAACATACGGCCGGAGACTTCGATGATGGGGGCGCCGTCGAAAGCTTTGGAGAAGCTCTCGGTGTCGATCGTCGCTGAGGTGATGACGATCCTCAGGTCTTTGCGCAGATCGGTGAGTTGCCGTAAGCAGCCAAGGATGAAATCGATATTGAGGCTGCGCTCGTGCGCTTCGTCGATGATGATCGCATCGTAGGCGCGCAGCATCGGATCGTCCTGAATCTCATTCAGCAGAATGCCGTCGGTCATGACTTTGATCGCGGTGTCGTGGCGCGTCTGATCGGTGAAGCGAATCTTAGCGCCGACTTCGTTGCCATAGGTGACGCCGAGCTCTTCGGCAATACGTTGCGCAACCGAGAGGGCGGCGACGCGGCGCGGCTGCGTGCAGCCGATCAAGCCGTTTTCACCGTAGCCTGCATCGATTAGGAACTTCGGAATCTGAGTGGTCTTGCCTGACCCAGTCTCGCCAGCGATGACGACAATTTGATTTTCCTGGATGGCGCGAATGATCTCTTCCCGTCGCGCATGGATCGGGAGGTCTTCGCTGTAGGTCGGCTTGAGGATTGAGGGCATTGAACGTCAAACCTTCAACGTCGAACGCTGAAGATATAAAAAAAGAGAACACAGGACGATGTCTGTGTTATGCTGTCAGGCAAGCTGACAATTCGTGGTCATAATCTTAATCCTGCTCTTACTCCTAATCTACTCTGCGGGGAGTAAGAGCAGGATTAAGATTACGAGAAGGACTTTAGTTTATTACGCGTCTTTATTGATGAAGGCCCAGATGTTGTGGCGACCGTAGGGCTTAATGTGCGTGACCAGCTCTTCCTTCTTCAAGTGCAGCGGAATGTTAGGCACCGAGCGGTCGACATAGACGCGATCGCCAGGGCAGGCCCCGCAGAGGCGACTGGCGATGTTAATGGGCCGGCCGATATAGTCGTCGCCCACTTCGAGGTGACTGGCGAGGCCAAAGCAGATGCCCGCGCCGAGTGATTTGGGCGCGCCGTGGCTGAAGTGTGGGCTGTCTTGCACCTGTGTCCATTGATTGCGCAAGCTAATCGCAGCTTCGAGTGCCACATTGACCGCGATCTCACGATCGGCAGGAGTCGTCTCCCAAATCGCCAGCACGCCATCGCCGAGGAATTTAGTCATTTCTGGCGGGAAGCGCTGCAGTGAGCGATTCACCATGTGGTAAAAGGCAGACATGAGGCCGCAGGTATAGGGCGACTCGATGTTGGGCTCTTCGCAAAAAAGGCTGAAGCCTCGAATGTCGATAATCAGTGCAAGCACTTCGCAGGGCTTGCCGAACTCAACTTCAGGCTCGGTGTTTTCGATGAAAGGATAGTTGGTATAGATCTCTTCCTCAAATTGATAGTAGTTAGCCTTATTGACCGAATCGCTGTAGAAGTTTAGCCCCTGGAGATAGCGTTCGTAGTTGGCAGGGCGGTATTGCAACTCGGAGACGCCGTAGCCTTCGCTGTGCTGACTGCGGCTGGTGTAAAAGCGTGCGGAATATTTGCGTACCCGATTTTCTTTACCTTCGAGCTTCTTTAAGACCTTCGAGACTTCAGGCTCGTCGAGCACGATAAAGGAATCGAGTCCATCTACCGTGAAATAGACATTCCGGTATTCGGGATGCACGGTTTGAAAGCGGCAACAAATATCCCAAAAGTCCCGAAAGCTTAGATTCGGAATGGGGTAGTGTCGCCGTATAATGGAAGATGCCATGGGTTGAAATAACTGATTGAAAGTGAGAAGTGTGAGATGCTGCTAATCAAGCTATTAAGGGGCTATCTACCGGTCCTGGCACAAAAAAGCCTCGGTCGTTAGACCGAGGCTTTAAAGAAAATTTGTGTCGGACTACGCCTTTGTAACAAGACCAGCCTTGATCGCCTTAACAGAGACCCACATGCGCTTCACTTCACCGCTCGGAAGTTTTACACGAATGCGTTGAACGTTTGGGCAGAAACGACGTCTGGTGTTCTTAACGAGACTGGTTCCGATACCACCGCTTTTTTTGGTGAGACCCTTACGGATGATGATACCACCTTTGACGGGGCGTTTACCTGTGATTGCGCAAATACGTGACATGAGAGTTCCTTGATTAAAGTTATGAAGGGCAGGAAAGTAGGCGGCTGTGGCAGCCAAGCAAGCCTTTTTCTAGAAAAAATTAGCTGCCTCGTAATCCCCATAGCACTTGGAAGCGCCGGCCCATGTGTGCGGGGTGAATCAGTTCCATAAGTGTCTGCCTGTCAGGGCTAAACATTCCTGCGGTGGCGCTGACAATCGACTCTGCCGCGCGCTGGGCACGCTGGACTAGGAACGATTCCTGTGTCTCGAGGGTGACGGATTCAAAGCTTTTTTCACTCAATAAATCGACCAGTGGGTCCCAGCAGACGTCGCAAGTGATGTCTTTTTCCCCAGGTTGATCGAGCAAGTCGTTGGCCTGTGTGTGCTGGTGATAGGTGCGGGCGGTGCCTGCCGGGCAGTCAGTGGAAAGTGCCTGCCATGTCTTGCCGTAGTCGAACAGTAGCAGCATGCCTGTCCACTCTTGCTTGAGCAGATCGGCAATCGCGGCCTCGGCCTGCAGCGGCAGATCGAGCTCGTAGCCTTCGAGCGCCTGCACGGGGAGGCGCTCATGAATGGCCGCAACTTCCGGCGTGAAGTGGTCGAGTAGCACGTCTTCGAGTACGTGCTCGGTATTGAGACGCACCCCGCGTTCGTTCCATTGACCATCGCGAAATATCAAGCGGTGGAAGGGCAGGGCGTCGAGCCACTCATTGGCAAAAATCACCACCGGGCCATCGGCGCAGATCGGATCGCCTTGGCGAATCACACGGCTGTCAGCAAATGGGTGCGACTCGAGACGACTCAGCAGTTCCGCACCAGGTTCAGCGGCGATTTCGATGAAAGTCGATTGCGCGGCAGTGGTTTCGCCGAGGAGGTCATGCGTTGCGGTGGTAATGAGTTGTGCAAAGACCTTGCCCAAACTCTCTGCGGTGTAAAAATCGCGATCTGGGCTGCGACCAACGCGCTCACGCGCACGGGTGTAGTAGCCGCAGTGGTCAGCATACAGGACGAGGTCGATATAGTCACGATAGCTGATCGGGCCGCTTGCACACCTCGTCTGGAGTTGATTGCTTAGTGTTTTGTCGCCCCCGTTCATACCATTTGATCAACGAACCTATTGCCGAGTAGTCGAGAGTAAATGTGAATATTTCAACCTCTGATAGGCATGGGTATTTATGAATGTTTAAATCCTAGGAGCACTCGTGATCCGTGCCCATCTGTGTTTGTTCGTGATTGATAGCAGTAGAGCTTGGGTCGGATGCTCAATATTGGCTCCATCTTTATTTTTACTTTTCTCTCACTCCCGATATTTACAAACGGCGACTAGGTGCACACAGTGCGTGGTATGGACAAGCATACACTGCGCTGGGTGATCCCCGTTGCCTTATTGGCGGTGCTCGCTTCGCAATTCGCAACGCGGGCGGATTGGCGCGCGATGTTTTCTCTGGGTTATTGGCAGAACCTTGCGCGTTACGGGATGGTGATGCGGATTGTGGAGTCTGATTTTGTTCATGCCGATGAGGTGGACTTCCAAGAGCTGACCGATGTTGCCTTGCGCGCAGCCGTGCGCTCGCTTGATCCATATTCCGAGTATATGACGCCCGACGACTACGAGGAGTTTGGTATGGCTGCCAATCAAGAGTACGTCGGCGTGGGTATCGAGGTCGGGCTCTTCTCCGGACGGATCATAATTTCTCAAGTATTTGAGCAGGGTAGTGCTGGAGTCGGGGGTATTCTTGCTGGTGATTTCATCGTCGGTGTTGATGAATTCGATACGCGCGATGAGTCCCTTGGCGAAGTAATCGATAGGATTCGCGGTGAGTCGGGCTCGATGGTTTCATTACAGGTCGAGCGCCCCATCACTGCCGAAGAACATTCCTTTAACTTGGAGCGCCGGGCGATTGCGCTCGATTCTGTGGTCGATGTCGAGATGGCGACGGAGACCGTCGGCTACATGCGTGTGCGTCAGTTTATTGACGAGACCGATCTGGAAATGGTTTCAGCGCTTCAACTTCTCAAATCTGAAGGCATGCAGGGCTTGATTATCGACCTGCGAGGCAATCCTGGCGGTCGCGTCGATATTGCCGTGCGAATGTCCGAAATCTTTCTAGACGAGGGGCAAGAAATTCTGACCATGCAATCGCGTCGCGGCGTGGAAGAGGTCTTTTATGCTGAGGCAACACTGAATGCGAATCATCAACCGTTGGTCGTTTTAATTGATGGTAATAGCGCGAGTGCTTCCGAAATTTTTTCTGGTGCGTTGCGAGATCATGCCCGGGCAGTGCTGGTGGGAGAGAAATCTTACGGCAAAGGTTCGGTGCAAAGTGTTTACTCTTTCCCTGATGGCGATGGGCTAAAACTTACCAGTGCTCGTTATTTATTGCCCAGCGGTGAAGCGATCAACGGTACCGGCGTCTATCCGAATGTTACGGTCGAGCGCAGCACCGAAGAAGCGATCCTGCTCATGCTGCAAGCGCACCACCTTCGTAATATGAGCGACGACGCCTTTGCTGAAGTATTCGGCTTTGCGCCCGTCGAAGACTCGCAACTGCTCGTCGCAGAGCAAATGCTCGATGCGCTGATTGGTGCGACCGAATTAGGCTCTGTTTTAGACGTCGCTGCCGAGGGGCAGTGAAATCGGTCTGCCGCTAATTGTCTTAAGTGACAGTGGCATGCTCCAATCAGGTTAGGCATTTTAGAACCGCAGATTCACGGATTAGGATTTCTGCGTTCATCAGCGTGAATCTGCGGTTTAAATGTTCAGTTCATTCACCTTCTTATAGTGCTTCCCATTTTTCATACTCTTCTTTTCAATCCCCACAGATGATTTTAGCCATTGAAAGTTCTTGCGATGAGTCCGCGCTCGCACTGTTCGATCCCGCCAAGGGAGTCGAAGGTGAGTGGGTGCACAGTCAGATCAGCTTGCATAAAGAATACGGCGGGGTGGTACCCGATCTCGCGAGCCGTGAGCATTTGAAGAATTTCTTCCCGCTGTTGGAAGCATCGGATCTGCTGGCGCGCCAGTCGGAAATCACTCGGATCGCCGTCACGCAGGGGCCTGGTCTTGCCGGTTGCCTCGCGCTCGGTATTGCATTTGCCAAGAGCCTCGCGCTGGCATGGAAGTTGCCACTCTGCGGAGTGAATCACCTGCGCGGTCATGCGTATTCACCTTTCATTACATTGCACCAAGCCGACCCGGACCGCTTTGCCCATGCATTCGATGCGTTGCTGCCGCATCTCGGACTTGTGGTCTCCGGCGGTAACACCATTCTATTTGAGATTAACCAAGCGAAGCAGCTCAACGTGTTGGCTGAGACTGTTGACGATGCTGCGGGCGAGGCCCTCGATAAAGGCGCCAAGCTTCTTGGCTTACCCTATCCTGGCGGGCCGCATGTCGAAAAGATTGCCGCCACGGGGAATGCCAAGGCATTTGATTTCCCCAAGTCAATTGCGCCGCGCAACGAGCGGCGCTTTAGCTTTTCTGGACTCAAAACCAGCCTGCGCTATCGCATTGAGAAGATGGACGATGCAGAACTCGAAGCTGCGCTGCCTGATATTTGCGCGTCTTATCAAAGCGCAGTGATCGATCAACTGTTTGGCAAGACCAAGCATATTTTAGAGGTCGATGGCTTTCAGAGCCTCGGTCTTTCCGGCGGTGTGTCGAATAACAAAGCGCTCCGCGCCGCGATGCAGCGGCTGGCTAAACGCTATCGACTGCCGTGCTTGATCGCCGAGCCGCAGCATACTGGCGACAACGCCGCGATGATTGCTTTTGCTGCTTACGCCGACCCTGAGGGCACGCAGAACGACGCGATCAGTATCGAGCCTGCGTTACGATTGAGTTAGAAGTTATCTCCGTCCTTACCTCGTGCTAAGCACTATGGCCTTTAAAGGTCAGTTCGGCGATGCCGGACTTATCGAGTTCGCATTTGCTCATTTCGATAAGCTTGGTGTTTTGCTCAAATGTGGCGACCGCGGTTGTGGTATAGGCAGTGGCGCCGATCTCGAACGCCAGCTCGTTGGCAATAGTGGCGTTAATATCAAAAAGCGCTGCGACGGTGTAGTTCTGGTCTTTCAAGTAGCGTGCAATGTTGCCGCCCATGGGACCCAATCGCACGAATCCGTCTTTTTGTTTTTTATAAATGCTGTGTGGTGTCGTTGTTTACAACGGCCCGCGAAGCTTGTGCGCAATCACGATGAGGCCGTTGTAAACAACGGCGCCACGGATTCTAGGCTTAATTCGCGAGTGGGCGGAAGGCGTCTTTAGAGATCCAGCCAGTGGCCTGGCCTTCAGTTTCGATTTCGTAGAAGTGGTTGTATTGATCCAGGATGCGTGCGCGCTCGCCGGGGCGGGCGGTGCCACTTTCGGGGGCAGCTGAGGCGGGCGCGGCGTGGAGGCTGGAAGCTTCGTCGGTGATGATCGTGCCTGTTTGCAGTAAACGCAGGTTGAGCCAGAGCGATGGTATCGAAAGAGTCAGTGCGGCCATACTAATGACGCGTAGTGTTTTGATGCCTAAGCTGGGCTTTGCGCCATTGATGCGAGGCAGAATAAACACTGCGAGCAGTAGCCAGAAACTGATCGTGGCGATGATAACCCATGTCTTAGTTGGAAGTGCTGCGCTGGCGAGGACATACCATTTGGGTGATCCGGCGAAGAGCCCGAGTTCTTGACGGACGGCTTCAAGTTTGTAACGGTAGTTTGCGTTGAATGGCTCCAGTAGTTGCGCGCGCTCAAGTTGCCAGACAGCTTCGGCGGGTGCGCCGAGTTGGAAGTGCGCGAGCCCTAGGTTGTGGCGTGCGGCGGCGGTTTCATCCAGTTCGAGTGCGGCAGTGAACTGGGCCTTGGCTGTTTTGTATTCAGTGTTTTGATACGCTTCAATGCCGGATTGAAAGGGCGGCTCAGTTTCGCTGGTCGCAGCAAATACGGCGATGGCGGTGAGGCTGTAGAGAGCTAAGATGCGGAAGAATGAAATCATAGTGCTTTCAATATCGTGTTGAGCTGAGTGCGGGCGCGTTGCAGATCGGCGCTGTGAGTGCGGCCTGAAAAGCGCTGGTTGTCGGCTTCGTTGAAGAGGGCGCGTGCTTGTTCAATCACGCCGTCGGCCACTTGGCTCTGCTTGAACTGTGTTTCGAGTGTGGCGAAGTCAGCAGAGCGTAGGTTACGCTTGATGCGCACGGTTGCTGCCAGACGGATCGCATCTTGCGCACATCGGTAGAAGACCGCGGCATCGTTGCTTTGAGATTCTTTGACTGCGGCCTTGAGTGCTTGCTTGGCTTGATGGGCTAGAACGTAGTCTGCATTTAGATACAGCCGTTTACGGCGATAGATTACAATACCTGAAGTGGTCAGTACGACGAATGCGGCGCTGTTGAGGCCGTAAAACAAAGGGCTCGAAAGCAGGTTTTTTTCAACCTCACGCCCCTTGCGTGGACGGTAGTCGAGTGTGTTGAGTAGTTCTTCTGGGCTGAGTGCTTTGGTCAGATTGATTGTTGGGGCAGTGTCTTGCTGTTCAGCCTCGAGTGCCGTTGCAGTGGCGGCTGCAGGGCGGTCGGACGGAGCGACTTTGGTGATGAGTGCAGGGGCTGAGAGTTCGACATACTTCTCTGTGTTCGGATCGAAGTATGAGAATTTTACTTCGGGAAGTTTGAGGCTGCCTGCTTTCTCTGGGATGAAGACATAGTCGAAGCGCTTCATGCCTTTAAGGGGTTGTGAGTCGTTTGGCTCGAAAGTGGATTCGGGTTTGTAGTTGCGCCAGCCTCTGGTCTTGGGCATCTGCGGGCCCTTGATCCGATCGAAATTACCACTGCCACTAAGCTTGAGTGATAGCATGATGGGCTCCTCAACACGCGTCGAATCACTGTCGGCTGAAACCTGCATGTTAAATTGACCTATGGCACCTGAGTAGCTCTCTGGTTTTCCCTCGGTGGGAAGAGTGAGGACCTCGATTTGAGTCGGCGGGGTGTAAATGTTGAAGCGTTCGGAGCGCCCGAAGAAGTTGTCAAACACGCCACCTCCAAATGGGGAGCCACGCGTATTTTGTTGGTTCGGCATTTGTGCAGACAGTGTGAATTGGAAGTTTAGATCCTGGGGTCCTGCGCTGATTGGTGTGATAGTGAGTGGCCAGCTGTATACGCGATAGCGACTTCCGTTGACCATCTCGACGCTCTCTGAGGATTCTGCTGGCAGCTTACTCACCGTAAATGCGTCGGCGCGCCGCTCTAAGGGATTGAGCCCACGCAGGGTTACATTACTTGAAACGTAGAGCTTTAATGTGATTGGTGTTGTCTGACCGACGTAGAGTTGTTCAGGCACATTGGCTTGCAAGAAAATTAGTTCGTCGACGGTCGGTACGGCATCGGCGGCGCGTTCGACTACAGTGAGCGTTGCCGCTGGTGCTTGTAGTCGTCCGCCTTTGTATTCGAAAATGAAAGTGGGTATGGTGAAGCTTCCAGGTGTTGCAGAGACTGCGTCGATGATGAGTTGCTGAGTGCTGCTATATTCGCTCACACCATTGGTGATACGAGTCGATTGACTGTTCGAGGTGCGGCCGTTGCGTAAGGTGAGTCCGCCATCGGAGGGAATCGGCAACGAGGTGATGCGCTCCGCTGCAGGCTTTTTGCTGTCATCGGTTTCGACGATCTCAACGATGTATTGCGATGTGCTGCCAATGGCGACACGTGCAGGCTCGAAGCGTGCGCTAACACGAATCTCTGCAATCAGTGCCGAGGTCGTCACGAGGGCGAATATTAGGAATGCGTTTCGTAGTTGCATAGGTTTCTAAAGGTCGACTTTACCAGTCGCGGAGTTCTCTATTGCGGTTCGATTGGCGGGTTTCGTCGGATGGTTCGGAAAATGGGAGTAGGTGCTCGGAGCCGCGTAGGCTGTCAAGTAGGTCTTGGGCTTCAGAGATGCTCATCCCTTCGATCATCGTCTCTTCTGGAGCGCCCTCTGTGGCTTCGCCGTCAGTGCCTTCAGTAGGTTGCGGAGACTCGCTACTTTCTTCCTCGGTGGCTTCCTCGCCTTCGCTAGTGGCCTGCTCTTCGGCTTGTTGTTCCATGTCTTCGGCAGGGTCACCGGTAGATTCAGTGTTCTCGCCTTGCTCGTCGGATTCCTCGCCTTCGGACGATTCAGATTCAGAGCCTTCTTGGTCTGACTGTTCATTACCGTCTTGGCCTTGGTCAGATTCTTCGCCGTCCTCTTCGGATTGCTCGTCGCCAGACTCTTCCTCGGACTGCTCGCTGTCGTCTTCGCCTTGTTCGCTGTCCTCGGACTCTTCCGATTCTTCGGAATCCTGTTCTTCTTGGTCCTCTTGATCTTGAGGCTCTTGTTGCTTTAGGAATTCCTCAAGCGCGTTGCGGCGTGCTGCGATGCTGGTGGCATCTTCGATACTGTTGGAGTCATTTAAATCAATTTCGTTGGCTGATCTAAACAGGGCTTCGGCTTGTTTCCAGCTTTCGATGACAGCCTCGAAGTCCTGTGCCTCTAGCGCGGCTTCGCCTAGTTGGTTAATGGCGTGCGCCATATTATAAAGTGCGTCACGTTCGAGTGAGACATCTTCGCTGAGCTCGATCGCTTCTTCGTAGAGGCGCGTGGCTTCGGTATAGTCGCCGGCTTCAAGCTGGGCATGCGCTTGGTTGTATAGTACGCGCGGATCTGTTTCTAAATTGTGAATGATTGCTTCGGGCGACTCCTGTGCCGGTGGTAGTGGCAGCTCGAGTGATTCGGTCGATGCAGTCGCTGGTTCTAAATTCTGGGCCTCGCTGGGTATTGGTAGGAGTAGGGATGTTGTGGCGATGATCACGGCCAGCTGAATAGAGGATTTGCTGCGTAGGCGTATGAAGATTTCCAATACAAGGAGGATGCAGGCGACGGATAAAACCCATTGATAACGCTCAATGCGGGCTTCCTGTAATTCGGACTCACGCTCTTCGCGGGGGAGTGTGGCGAGTACGGAGTTGTAGAGTGTGTTGAGTGACTGATCGCTCAGCCGCCTATAGCTGCCTCCGGTGAGTCGTGCGATCTCTTGTAATGTGCGTTCGTCAAGTTGGCTACGCACTGGTTGACCGCTGGAGTCGCGGATGAACTCTTCGGTACCCTGTGCATTGCGGACTTTTAGATACTCACCCTCAGGGGTGCCGATGCCGATTGTGTAGATTTTGATGCCGTCTTTGGCGACTTCGCGCGCGGTATCGATTGCCTGTTGCTCTTGGTCTTCGCCATCTGTGAGCAAAATGACTACTTTAAAGTTATTATCTTTTGGGAAGGCTTTGGCGGCTTCGCGTATGGCTCGGCCGATATCACTGCCGCCTCGTGAAATACTGGTTTGGCCAATGGAATCCAAGTTCTCGCGGAAAGCTGAGTAATCGAGGGTTGGTGGGGTTTGTAGGAAGGCGTTGCCAGCAAACGCAACGAGTCCGATACGATCACTCTCTAAGCGTTTAACCAGATCGATGATGGCGAGCTTTGCGCGCTCTAAGCGTGTTGGCCTCAGGTCGGTGGCGAGCATACTTTTGGAGCTGTCGAGCACGAACACGATGTCGAGGCCGCGTGCTTTGCGCTCGATCCAGTCCACTCCGTATTGCGGACGGGCGAGGGCGACGCCGATTAGTGCGAGGGCGAGTAGGATCAGGCCCGCTTTGAGGAGGGTGCGTTGTTGACTCGCTTTCTCTGTGAGTTGATCGAGTAGCCGTGCGGCTGCAAATCTGCTGAGCAAGGCTTCGCGGCGGCGAAAGCCAAACGCGAACAGTGCCGCGAATAGCAATACAATGAGCGGGGTGAGTATGAGCCAAAGCTGATTTTCAAAAGTCATGGCAGACGGCGATAGCGCGTGTTGCGCAAGAGTTGTTCTAGGGCGAGCAAGGCGAGGCCGAGGGCAGCTGGCCAAATGAAATATTCGGTAAAGGTGGCGTAAGAGCGAAGCTCGATGGTGGTGGTTTCGAGTTCGCTGATTTCGTCGTAAATACGTTCGAGGTCGCCGTCTCCAGTGGCATTGAAAAAGAGACCGCCAGTCATCTCCGCGATTTCGCGTAGTTCAGCCTCGTTGAAGTTCGAGTTTTCGCTACGTCCGCGATATACAGGTTTGCCGTCTTCGTCGCGAGCCACCCGGTTGTCGCGCGTCATCTCAGGAATTGGCACGCGGCCTGTTTGTCCCGTGGCGATAGTGTACACTTTAACGTCGTAACTTTTGGCCGCTTCAGCTGCCCCAATCGGAGAGATAGTGCCTGCGTTGTTTTCGCCATCAGTCAATAGAATGACGATGTGACTGCGCGCTTCATGGTCACGCAGACGATTAACACTGGCGCCGAGGGCAGTGCCGATGGCGGTGCCGCCACCGTCAATTTCGCCCAATTCGAGGCGGTCTAGGTTTTTTTTCAACCAGTCGTGGTTGAGTGTGAGGGGGCTGACGACATAAGCATCTGCTGCAAAGGCAACCAGCGCAATACGATCGTAAGGGCGCTTATCAATAAAATCGCGGACTACTTTTTTTGCGGCATCCAGACGTGTGACGACGTTTTTACGGGTAGAAAGGTCGAGGGCGCGCATCGAACCTGAGAGGTCGAGTGTCACCACAATATCGATACCATCCGCATCGGTGGTGTCGTTCATCTTGCCCATTTGTGGTCGAGCGAGCGCGGTGATTAATGCGGCGAGTGTGAGGATGCGTAGGCCGAATAGAAATTGCCCTGGGCGACTGCGGCGTGAGTGGCTAAGTGCTTTAACCAGTTGAATGCTGGAAAAACGCATAGCAGCTTCAGGGCCCATGCGACCCGCCCACCAGGCGATGAGTGGTAATAGCAGAAGCAGCAAGAAGTACTCTGGATTCTGAAATTGAAAGAAGCTCATCGTGGCTGGACCTCCAGTGGTGTGGCTTCGACGACTTTTTCAAATTGGGCGATGAGGGCCGTGGCACTATCGGTGAGTGCGCTCCGTTCAGCTGCAGTGAGTGAAGTTTGGGCGAATTTGACGCGGTCGCAGTGCTCTAGGAATTCAGTGAGTGAGCTGCGAGCCTCCGGATTCATCTGTGGATGCCCGTCTAATCCTTGTAAGAATTCGAGCGAGGTGCGGCCGAGTGCAGCGATGCCTTTGCCTGTTTCGAAATAGCGGCGCAGGGCTAGCGAGCTAAGTATGGCGAAGCGTTCATCGTCCTCTAGGGTGAGTTCGGCGGCAGTCTTTAGCTCAGCGCGCGCGATGAGGTGCGGCTGCTCTGATTGTGTGCGGTTACTGCGTGCACGCATGAAGCGAAGGATTCCCCAGATGAGCAAGCCCAGTGCGAGCACGGCGAGGGCAATGATCACTCCGATTTGCCATGGCTCGAAGGGTGGGATTTCGATCGGGCCGCGCACACGATCAAGCGACGGACCTGGCGGGAGGTCGGGCAGCTGCGGTGATTGCGCGGGTAGTTGTGCGAGAAACATTGGGGGGAGTTGTTAGTTGTCGGTTGTTAGTTGTCGGTTGTTAGTTTTCCGTGTTTCAGGATTTCCGTGTTTCCGTGTTTCCGTGTTTCCCTCTAGTGTCGGCTGGCGCGGCGGGCGAAGAGGTTACGCAGTGCGGGTAAATAGGGCTGGTCGGTGTGGGCTTGGATCCAGTCGAGTCCTTTTATGCGCATCTGGGTTTGGAAATGACTGTGGCGGCCGTCGGCAAGGCTCGCGTAGCGCTGACGCGTGTGTTTGTTACCGGTATCGAGTTCGACCATTTCGCCGGTTTCGGCATCTTCGAGGGTGATTAGGCCGACTTGTGGTAGTTCGCATTCGCGAGGGTCGCTGAGCGCAATGCTGATCAAGTCGTGGCGTTGATTGGTGAGCGCGAGGGTGTCGAAGATGCCAGTGGCTTGCGATTCGTCGAGAAAGTCGGAAATCAGGAATACGACGGTCTTGCGGCGTTGCACACGATTGAGATAATCGAACGCGGCTTGGTGCGAAGTGCCACGGCCTTTCGGCTCGAAGAATAAAATATCACGGATCAAGCGGAGGATGTGGCGGCGGCCTTTCTTGGGTGGGATGTAGTGCTCGACCTCGTCGGTATAGAGTAGCACGCCGACTTTGTCGTTATTTTGCGTGGCGGTAAACGCCAGCACACTGGCGATCTCTGCGGCGCGTTCGCGCTTGCTTTGCTCGACGGAGCCGAAGATGCCCGATGCGCTTAAATCAATTAACAGCATCAGCGTCATTTCGCGCTCTTCGCGGAAGACTTTGACAAAGGGGCGATCCATTTTGGCGCTAACATTCCAGTCAATCGTGCGCACGTCGTCGCCGATTTCATATTCGCGCACCTCCTCAAAGTCCATGCCACGGCCCTTGAACGAGCTGTGGTAAGCGCCGGTCACGGAATCCGTCACTAGGTGACGCGCCCGTATCTCGAGGCGACGAACTTTTTTAATAATATCTGCCGGAGTCACTTTTTTTTGAAAAGTAGGAAAGTGGAAAAGTCGGAAAGTAGAACAGTGGGAAAATCCTAATTCCTAATTGTTTTTAAGGCACTGGCACGGCGTCGAAAATCGATGCGACCAAATCTTCGCTGGTGATCTCTTCGGCTTCAGCCTCATAGCTGGGGATCACGCGGTGACGCAGCACATCCATGCCGATCTCCTTGATGTCTTGCGGGATCACGTAGGAGCGACCTTGCATCAGCGCCCATGCCTTGGCGGCAAGGGTGAGGCTGATGGTGGCGCGCGGGCTGGCTCCGAACTGGATGTACTGACCGAGCTTGAGGTTGAAATCTTCTGGGTTACGTGTGGCGAGGATCAGATCGACGATGTAGTCGCGGATCTTGGGATCGACGAACACATCGTTGACGTACTTACGCGCCTCACGGATGTCATCCAGCGTGGTGACTGCATCGACGCTTAGATTCGGATCGGTCGAAGCCATCCGGTCGAGGATTTCGCGCTCTTCGACCTTGCTCGGATAGCCGACCTTGAGCTTGAGCATAAAGCGGTCAACCTGTGCTTCGGGCAGCGGGTAGGTGCCTTCTTGGTCGATCGGATTCTCGGTGGCGAGCACTAGGAATGGCTCGGGCAGCGGGTATGTGGTGTCGCCGATTGTCACTTGATGTTCCTGCATCGCTTCGAGCAGCGCACTCTGCACCTTGGCAGGCGCGCGGTTAATTTCGTCGGCCAGCACCAGATTGGCGAAGATGGGACCCTTGCGCGTATGGAAGGTGCTATCCTTTGGGCTGTAGATCAGCGTGCCGATGACGTCGGCAGGCAATAGATCAGGGGTGAATTGGATGCGCTTAAAGTCGGCATCGGTGGCAGTGGCGAGGGTGCGAATGCTCAAAGTCTTGGCTAGTCCGGGTACGCCTTCGAGCAGCACGTGCCCGTTGGCGAGCAAGCCGACCAGTAGGCGGTCGACTAGATAGCGTTGGCCGACGATGACGCGGCCGATCTCTTGGCGCAATGTGGGGATCCACGCAGTCGCGGCTTCGAGGGCTTCGTTGCAGGGGGGGGTGGTAGTCGCGGGTTGTGTACTCATAGTTGTAAAAATGGAAAAAAACGTCTTACGGCAGGAGATCAAAGACAAACTATCGTGCAAGAGGTTTCATAGAAAAAGATTGAGAAATTGCATTTTAACATAAGTTGTGCCTTATTGTCTCACATGCCCGCAACGATCTTAATTGTAGATGATGAGAAAAACACCCGTGAGGGCCTGAGTCTGGCTTTGGAAGACGACTACGAGGTCTATATGGCTTCTGGAGCGGCGGAGGCATTTAATTTGATGGAAGCGGAGACCTTTGACGTAATTTTGACCGACTTACGAATGGCGGGGAAGTCCGGGTTGAAAGTGATCGATCGCGCCATTAAACTGCCGAATCGCCCGATCTGCATCATGATGACCGCTTATGGCAATGTGGAAACCGCAGTCGAAGCGATGCGTCGCGGGGCCTTTGACTTTTTGATTAAGCCAGTGAGCTTGGAGAAGCTTGAGATTATTATTAAGCGAGCGCTGCAGTCGCGCACGATTGAGGCGGAGAATGTGGTGCTGCATGAGCGCTTGGATAAGAAATACAGTTTTGGTGGGATCATCGGTAATTCGCCTGGGCTCACTGATGTGTTGGATAAGGTCAAACTCGTGGCGCCATCGAGGGCGACTGTTCTGCTCGAAGGCGAGACAGGCACAGGCAAGGAGCTGATTGCGCAGGCGATTCACCAGAACAGCACCCGTGCGCGTAAGCCCTTCGTGCCAGTGCATTGCGCGGCCTTGGCTGCGAATTTGCTAGAGAGTGAACTTTTTGGGCATGAGAAAGGTGCGTTCACTGGCGCGACCGAACGGCGTATTGGGCGCTTCGAAGCGGCAGACGGTGGCACCTTGTTTTTGGATGAAATCGGCGAGATCGATGCGTCCACGCAGGTGAAATTATTGCGCTTCCTCGAGACGCGCAGCTTTGAGCGCCTGGGCAGTTCCACGCCAGTTAAAGTCGATGTGCGCTTGGTTTGCGCGACCAATCGTAATTTGACCGAGATGTCGAAGCACGGCGAGTTTCGCGAAGATCTGCTTTATCGGCTCAATGTCGTGACGATTCATTTGCCAGCGCTGCGTCATCGGCAGGAAGATATGATTATCTTGCTCAATCACTATATAAAGGAGTTTAGCGAAGAGAATGCGGTGGCACCGGTCCGTTTGACAGCTGGCGCACTTGAAGTGCTTCGCGCGTATCGCTGGCCCGGAAATATTCGTGAACTGCGTAATTTTTGTGAAAATAACGTCGTGCTCAAGCGTGGCAGCGAAGTGACGGAGTATGATCTCGATCCCAAGTATCAGCTAGAGGAAGGCGACTCACGGTTATTAGAGACAGTGGTCTCTAGTTCGACCTTGAGCAAGGAAGAGAATGAAAAGCGGTTGCTGCGCAATGCGCTGATCAAAGCTAGTGGCAATCGCACCCGGGCGGCAGAATTAATGGGAATTAGTCGCCGAACCTTGCATCGCAAGCTGATTCAGTGGCCGGAGTTGGACGTTGAGAAATAGCGAGTGGATAACCGTTTCGCTAGCAAAAATATGCGCCCCCTCACCATTCAATCGGTGGCCGATTACCAGTCAGCTTAGAGTTTGACTCTGCTTCCTGTGACGGCTGACATGTCAGTGCCCCATTGATCTCATTTCATACTTCTAAAAGCCCACTTTACATATGCTTTCACGCCCCCTCCTTTTTCTTTTGGCTGCCGCTGCGGTGTCGACCGCGAGTGCTAAACAAGTCCGCATTGCGGCTTCCGACCTCTTGGCAGACTTTATCACTGAGCCGCTTCAAGCCTATGGAGAGGAGCATTCGATCGAATTCAAAGTCGATAGCATTGGTAGTTTACCAGCGTTGGATCGTCTGCGCTCGGATGAAATCGATTTAGCGATTATCGCGGTGCCAAAAGATACTGATGTGCCGCGTGACGAGTTTCGAGTTTTCCCTTTCGCATATGATGTTGCTGTGATTGCGGTCAATCAAAGTAATCCGATCAATGATATCAGTCTAGCGAGCCTCGGTGGTATTTTTGGCTCGAATGAAGAATTCAATTATAACACATGGGGCGACTTAGGTCTCTCCGGTTGGGGTAGTCGTTCGATTAAAGCATTAGTTGGGCAAAATAATGAAAGTATATCACTCGAATTATTTAAATTTTCCGTTCTCCGCGGTGGCCAAATGAAGACGACTGTGGCTTCGATTAAAGATTCCGAAGTTGAAGGCTTACTGTTGTCTGATGCCGCAGCGATCGCGATCTTACCACGTTTACCGAAGAGTGAAAAAGTCAAAGCATTGATGATTTCCAGTGAGGTAGATGGTCCCGCATTTAGTCCAACGGACGATAATGTGCATTATGGCGATTATCCGATTCGCTTAGCTTTCTATGCCGTCTACAAAGAGCGCGATGAAGCGCGAGCCAAGGAAGTGCTTCGTGTCTTGCTGGGTGATGATCTCGCCGCTTCGCTGCGCGACAATAACCTCTTCGCATTGCCTGACACGGTGCGCCGCAAGTTGACGATTGATTTAGATCTCGGAGAGTAATTTTATTTGAAAACGCATTGACAGAGGGGGCGAATTTAGAATTCTTTGCCACTTCTTCCTAAAAGCGAGCGTAGCTCAATTGGTAGAGCACCACCTTGCCAAGGTGGATGTCGAGAGTTCGAACCTCTTCGCTCGCTCCATTTTCGAAGCCCCCGTGGATTTTTTCTCGGGGGCTTTCTTATGTGCAAAAAGGAAGAGGTCAGGCGCAGCCTCAGGCAACCTCTTCGCTCACACCATTTTTCGAAGCCCTCGGTCTAAACGACCGTTTTTTTAGGTTGATGGTCGATTAGCGGGAAAAGGCTAAAGGAGGGAGGGCGACTCGCCCTCCTTTGCAGCAACACAGGATGAACGTGGGCGAGTCGCCCACACTCCGCTCGCGGTCCTTCCATGTTGGAATACATATCTCAACAAAACAACTCTTCACCTTATTTTTGAGAGCAGGCCAGTGTCGCTAGAGTGCGGGGCGCGAGCAAGCTCGCACGCCACAGTTGTTACCTCTTACACAAAACAGGCCGCCCTTGTGGACGGCCTGTTGTATTCAAAGCGTGGCTACTAATTAAAGTAGTTCTTTAGCGACGGCTGCGACGTTGTCAGCTGTCATGCCTAGCTCGACCATGACGGTGTCGCCGGGTGCGGAGATGCCAAAGCGATCGATGCAGACTGTCTTGCCCGTTAGGCCAACATACTTGCCCCATGTGCTGGAGACACCTGCTTCTACGGCAACCCGTGCGGTGCAGCTGAGTGGCAGGATACTTTCGATATAGTCTGCTGATTGGCGTTCGAAGCGCTCGAAGCAAGGGAGAGACACGACGCGTACGCCGTCACCCAGTTGCACAGCTGCGCCGAGTGCGTGTTGCACTTCAGAGCCGGTTGCCATGATGATGAGTTTCAGGTCGCCAGATTCTTGCTTCGCGATGTAGCCACCCTTGAGGGTACCTTCGCGACGATCGGCGACGCTAATGTTGTCGTTGGTAGGGATGTTTTGACGAGTGAGGATCAATGCGGTTGGGCCATCTGTGCGCAGCATCGCGCCGGCAAATGCCGCGGCAGTCTCTTCCGCATCGGATGGACGAATCACATCGACATTTGGAATCACACGTAAGCCGCTGACGGTTTCGACAGGTTGGTGAGTCGGTCCGTCTTCACCTACACCGACGGAGTCGTGCGTGAAGATGTAAGTGACCGGCAATTTGGCGAGGCCCGCAAGGCGGATCGCGGGTCGAAGGTAGTCGGCGAAGACCAAGAATGTCGCGCCACTGGCGCGGAAGAGCCCATCGTATGCGATACCATTGCAGATCGCACCCATCGCGTGTTCGCGAATGCCGAACCAGATATTACGACCACCGAAGTTCTCTGCGGAAAAATCGCCGCCGTCTTTGATGTAGTTCTTAGTGGAACCGTAAAGGTCAGCGGAACCAGTGATGAGCTGTGGCACTTCCTTGGCGACGGATTGGATAACAACACCACCGGAGGCGCGTGTTGCAGAGCCTGTGCCTGCGTCGAATTCTGGGATGCGGCTGGCAAGGTCAGTAGGGATCTCGCCTTTGACGGATGCTTCGAGCTCAGCAGCCAGCGCTGGATTGGCTGCACTCCATGCTGCGTAGGTTGCTTGCCACTCAGTGAAGGCTGCTTTGCCTGCTTCGGCTTGCTCGGCGAAGTGTGCTCGAACACCTTCGGATACAAAGAACGTCTCTTCTGGCAGGCCGAGCCCTTTGCGAGCTTCAGTGGCAAACTTTGCGCCACCTTCACCGTGGCCGGCTGCTGTGCCGGCAACTTCTGGGATGCCCTTGCCGATTGTGGTCTTCGCGATGATGACTGTTGGCTTGCCGTTGTCATTGGACTTGGCGTGAGCAATCGCTTCTTTGATCGCAGTCAGATCGTGACCGTCGATGGTGATCGCATCCCAGCGTTGAGAGATGAAATACGCTTCGGCGTCTTCGCTTTGCGACTGTGTTGCCATCGCGTCGAGCGTGACGTCGTTGGAGTCATAGATCAGGATAAGATTGTCGAGCTGGTTGTGGCCGGCAAATGCGATCGCTTCCTTGGAGACACCTTCTTGTAAGCAGCCGTCACCATTGAGCGCAAAGATGTGTTGATCGAAGATGGTGTGATCGGCGGTGTTGAACTGTGCTGCCGCACGCTTACCGGAAAGCGCGAACCCGACCGCATTGCCGATGCCTTGGCCGAGTGGGCCAGTAGTGGCTTCGACGCCGGCAGTGTCGCCGAACTCGGGATGACCTGGTGTTTCGGAGCCGAGCACGCGGAAGTTTTTCACTTCCTCTAAGGAGAGGTCATAGCCTGCGAGGTGCAGCCATGAGTAGATGAACATCGAGCCGTGGCCAGCTGAGAGTATGAAGCGGTCGCGGTTGAGCCATTTTGGTGCAGCTGGATTATAGCGGAGGCCGTTGTCGCCGAACAGGACGGCGCCGATTTCTGCGCAACCGAGTGGTAGGCCAAGATGGCCAGAGCTGCAGGCGTGGATCGCATCGATCGCAAGTCCACGCGCTTCGTTAGCAGCTTGGGAGAGGATTTCAGCGCGAGTAGTGGTGGCTGTGTTCATAAGTTTGTATGTTTGAGGTGCTTTGGGCACCGAGTTCTTTCTGTGGTGAAAGTTAGCACGATGGCCCGATGGGATTGAATGGAAAGGAAAAATCAGTGTTTATGGATGAATTCTTCATTGTACAGCCATACAGAATTTAAATTCGAAACTCGACTCAGGCGTTTGTGAGAGCTTACTCCACAGGTATGACACATGAAGAATTAGAACAGGGAGCAGTCCTTAATCTTGATTTTACCAAGCTGCGTAAGGTGGCAAATTGTGGCGCAGATGTGCTGCCAGCAATCGCTCAGGATGCCACGACCGGCGAAGTGCTCATAGTGGGTTATGCAAACGAATTGGCCCTGCAGACTGCACTCGAGTGCGGCATGGCGACATTCTGGAGCACCAGCCGCAATGAATTGTGGATCAAAGGCAAAACCAGTGGAGATTATCTCAAAATTGAAGATATCCGTATCAATTGTGAGCAGAATTCGATCCTTTATTTAGTCACACCCGCAGGGCAGGGCGCGTGTCACTCCAAAAATAAAGCGGGTGTTGCACGCTCTGGGTGCTATTATCGTAGCTTGATGGCAGACGGTACGTTGCAATTCGTCGATCCGACTCAGGTCTAGGGCTTTCAGCGCACTATCGGTTACACAGTCGTCATCGAGAGCTGCTTGATATTTAAAAATAAGGGACGAACTGGAATATCTGGCGATGTGAAGTTTTAAAGTGGTGCTGAGGTCGTCTGTGGCTGTGCATCGCCTTGGGATGTTCTTGGAAGATTGAGGGGTCGGCGTGCGCATGCCGAAGGTCGGCGTGATACTTAGATCAATCAGCGGAATTAGGCAGTGATTTAAGGTCTGCGATGGCAAGTCTGTGGTTGATCTTCAAATTGGCATCATTCCTGCATAGCATCGCATTATGTATGCTGCGCTTATTATTCTCCGAACACACTATAGCGAATTTACTGAATGGCTTTGTGAGCTCTCTAAGTTTTGTTGGCATTTGATGGTAAAGCCGCGTGAGTTGGGCGCGATTGCAGTTCGTTCAGAAGCGTCTTAATTTAATTTTTGTAGCGATGTCTGCGAAAAAGAAACTGCTGGTCGTGACGGACCTCGACGGTTCACTGTTAGATGATTCCTATTCTTGGGAGGAAGCGCGACCTGCGCTACACCGTCTGAAGACCTTAGGCATTCCGTTGGTACTCAATTCGAGTAAGACCCTGTCTGAAATGAAGGATTTGGCGCATCGCTTGGGCACGTTTGCACCTATGGTTGCGGAAAACGGCGGCTTGCTAGCTGTGCCGCAAGAGTCGGGCTTGCTGGACCAGCCTCAGACTTTTCATCGCTCAGGGAATGATTGGATCGAGGTCACGGGGCTCTCTCGCGACTTTATTCTGAGCCGCGCCCATGCGCTGCGTGAGGCTGAGGGATACCTATTCGATGGCTTTGCGGATTGGTCGACTGCGATGGTCGCCGAGCATACTGGCTTGAGTTCTGCCGCGGCGAGTCGCGCTCAATCGCGCCATGCGACTGAGCCGATTTTGTGGAAAGATACTTTAGCCCAGCGTGAGACGTTTGAACGCTCATTAGCGAAAGACGGCATCCGACTTTTGAGGGGGGGGCGCTTTCTACATTTGATGGGACCTGCTGATAAAGCTAGTGGCACTGTTGCAGTGAAGGCCCTGTATCAGCAGGCGCTGCCCGGTGTGGAATGGGTGGTGGTGGCGCTGGGCGATAGCCAAAACGATCAAGCGATGCTTGAGGTGGCAGATATTGCGGTAGTAATTCCACATGCGGATGGGCCGCATATTTCGCCGCAAGCGCCGCGTGTACTCACTGCTTCGATGCCTGCGACTGCCGGTTGGAACGAATCGATTCTAACGATCATTAGAGATGAGCTCGGAGCTTCGGCTTTGCAGTGATTCGTGCTGATTTAACTTTCTGCGACTCTTAAAACTCCTGATTTCAAACGACTAATTTTAATACACATATTATGGGCGACTTTCATCAACACGGATTAATTACAACACTGCACCAACTGAATGATCGGCCACTCGAAAAGCTGGAGGCTGATTTGATGCAGTTTCGCAAGCGTCGTCCGATGGCCTTAGTGCTGCCGTCGCTATATTCCGAGCTGCAGGGGCCTGCGCTTTCTGCCATATTAGATGAGATTGCGGAGGTGCCGTATTTGGATCAAATCGTGGTTGGACTGGATCGTGCGAATGAGGCAGAATATCGGCACGCGTTGCAGTTTTTTAGTCGATTGCCGCAGATGCCTGAGGTCCTTTGGAATGATGGCCCGCGCTTGCGTAAGATTGATGCGTTGCTGAGTGATAAGGGGCTGGCTCCGAAGGAAATGGGCAAGGGACGCAACGTCTGGTATATGTTTGGTTACGTGCTAGCTGCTGGAAAGGCGAAGGCGGTGGCACTGCATGACTGTGATATTACGACCTACAAGCGCGATATGCTCGCTCGTCTGATTTACCCAGTGGCGAACCCAGCGTTTAGTTATAAGTTTTGTAAGGGGTTCTACGCTCGTGTTGCAAATGATTCGATGAATGGGCGTGTTTGTCGACTGTTGGTCACTCCACTGATTCGTGCGTTAAAGAAGGTTTGTGGTGCGAATGACTACCTCGATTATTTAGACAGTTTTCGCTACCCGCTTGCGGGTGAATTTTCGCTGCAGACCGATGTGATTGAGGATATTCGTATTCCATCTGATTGGGGTCTGGAGATGGGAGTGCTCTCGGAGATGCACCGCAACTATGCGACGAATCAAATTTGCCAGGTTGATGTGGCGGATACCTATGATCACAAGCATCAGGATCTATCATTGGAGGATCGATCGCGCGGGCTGTCAAAAATGAGTTGTGATATTACTAAGTCGCTCTATCGGAAGATGGCGACGCAGGGACAGGTTTTTTCGCATGAGCATGTTCGCACGATTAAGGCAGCCTATTACCGAATCGCGCTGGATTTGGTGGATAGCTATTACAGCGATGCGGCAATCAATGGTTTGAAGTATGATCGTCACATCGAAGGGTCTACGGTTGAGGTATTTGCTGAAAATATTTTGCAAGCAGGTGAAGATTTTCTCGATCCGAAGAAGTCAATGGATGTGCCGTTTATGCCGAGTTGGAATCGAGTGATTGCGGCAGTTCCGGACATATTGCATCAAATCAAGGAGGCGGTTGAAGATGATCGCCATGAGTTTGGTTCGGAGGTCGTGACGAATCCATCGCTGAATCCCAAGGCGCAGCGGGTGCGTCAGCGCATGGCGCAGCACGTGACCGAGGTCTATGGCGCGGAGCGAGCCGAGGCGATTACTGAGCAGATTTTTGAAGCAGGTGGAATGTCTGAGCAATCTTCCTCCACTGCATTTGGCACCAGTAAATGGGACGACTCAGACGTGATGTTAATCACTTATGGTAATTCGATCGTGAGTGAGGTACGTGCGCCGCTACGTGAGTTGAAGAATTTCCTGATGCGTGACCTCAAAGCCACGTTTAGTAGTGTGCATGTGCTGCCGTTTAATCCTTACAGCTCGGATGACGGCTTTTCGGTGATTGACTACAAAGCGGTCAATCCCGAACTCGGCACTTGGGAGGATCTCGCGTCGATTAGTGAAGAGTTTGATCTCATGGCAGATATGGTGATTAATCACTGCTCGCGAGAGTCTCGTTGGTTTCAGAATTTTTTGGCCGGTCGCGGCAAGGGCCGTGATTACTTTATAAATGGTCTGGATTATGAGGATCTATCCAAGGTGGTTCGTCCGCGCAGTTCGCCGTTGTTGACCAAAGTGGAAACTGTCGATGGCGAGAAGCATGTCTGGTGCACCTTTAGTGAGGACCAGGTGGACCTTGATTTTCGTAATCCGGAAGTGTTTTTAGAGATTGTCCGAATTATCCGTTATTACGTGGAGCAGGGGATTCGTTACTTTCGTTTGGATGCGATTGCCTTCCTTTGGAAGGAGTCTGGGTCGACTTGTGTGCACCTGCCTCAGACGCATGAGTTGATTAAGCTGATACGGGTCGTGATTGAAAATATCGAGCCATCTGCTGTGATTGTTACTGAGACGAACGTGCCGAATCGTGAAAATTTGAGCTATTTTGGTAACGATAATGAGGCGCATTTGATCTATAATTTCTCGCTGCCGCCGCTATTGCTGAATTCGATCTTGAGTGGCAATTGTAAGCATTTGAAAACATGGATGATGTCGATGCCGCCCGCTCGTCGTGGTCGGGCTTATTTGAACTTTATTGCTTCGCATGATGGAATCGGTCTGCGTCCGGCCGAGGGATTGCTCTCTGCTGGTGAACTTGATGGGCTGATCGAAACGCTTCGCGATTCAGGCGGTGAGATCTCTATGCGTCGCACGGCAACTGGGGACTTGACGCCGTATGAGGCAAATATCTCGCTCTACAGTGCGATGGCGCAAAGGATTTGCGGCGGCGAGGATGGCTTGCAGGTAGAGCGTTTCCTTTGTGCACATAAGATTATGTTAGCCCTCGAAGGGATCCCCGCGATTTACGTCCACAGTCTTCTGGGTACTGAAAATAATCGCGAAGGGATGGCGCAGACCGGGAGAGCGCGGACGATCAATCGCTACCAATGGCAGGCGGATGATCTTGAAGCTGCTTTGGCTGATCCGGAACGGCATCATCAAGCTGTCTTTGCGGAGATGAAGCGCTTGATTCAGGTTCGTCGTCAGCAGCCGGCATTTCATCCCAACGCGACCCAATACACGCTACACTTCTCAGATCAGGTCTTCGCTTTTTGGCGTGAGAGTTTAGATCGTGAGCAAAGTGTTTTTGCGCTGCATAATGTCTCCGCCGAGCTTCAATTGATACCAATGGTGGAGTTGAATCTGATCGCAACCGAGTCGTGGAGCGACCTTATTAGTGGTCAGCTTTACGAGGACCTCGGCGGAGAGCTTGAGCTGCCGCCATATGGTTGCGTCTGGATTACGAATAAGGCGTAACTAAGAGGCGCTTATCGGTCGAGGAGTATTGGTCGTGCTCTGACTGACGAAGCCGTCCTTATCTGCAGTTGAATCTTTGAATGATCGAATTGTCGGTAATTCGCTTACCAAGGGCTGAGCACTTCGTCGGTGATCTTGCGGGCGATCTCGCGAGCGAGTTGCTCCATTGCTTGGCGCTCACTCTGTTGGTAAGAGATAATTTGATTGTCGGCGTCAGCTCCAATGTTGTCGGCGTAAGGATTGCCAATATAGGCATTTGTATCGGCTCGGATGGAGCGTTGTTGAAACAAGTAATTGCCTTTGGACTGGTCGAACAGAGAGACCTCGGCGGTGAGGCGAATGTTGAAGTCATTAGCAATGGCGGTGTCGGTACTGTTACGTGATCCACCTGAGCGGTTGTAGTCAGTGAGGTCGACGTAGAGTACTGCGTCGGCGTCGGCTTGGTTGGCCACGAGTTTGACGCGCGCATCACGAATGAAGGTTTCGCGAATTTGGGCGCTGACGATTGGTTGTGCTTGTGGAGCGAAGCTATGATTGGTCGCGGGTTTGATGTAGATCGACTTGAACGGGATCTGCGCGGACGTGCCTAGCTGATAGTTGGCGCAACCGTTAACAAGACTTAGCACGACGATCGAGAGTAGGCCGATGAGCGCACGGGCGAGGGAAAGGTGAGACGTCGTGTTCATGATGAGAATTAATGCCGATGAGCTTATTCCGCTCTCAGTACCTTACGAATGATGCTAGCTTTATTGGTCGGGCGTACGCCTGCTTCGATATCTTGTATGCGCAGCCGGGCTTCTTCGGCCGCATCGGAGTCTGGTTCGATGCTGATTGCTTCGTTGTAGAACACCAGTGCCGCCGTGTTATTATTACGAAAGTAATAATAGAAATCGCCGAGGTTGAGGCGGCTGCTGGCGAGCAGATTTTCCATATTTTTCAGGTTGGCTTCGACTTCGCCCGAGTAGTTGCTGGAAGGAAACAGGATGAGGAAGTCTTCGTAGTAGCTGATCGCACGGCGAGTCGAGCCTTGGTCGTATTCATAGCCTTGCACGAGATCGGAGTAGGTCTGTGCTAGATTGTAATAAGCGTCTGGAGCCAGCATACTTTGCGGATAGTAGTTGATGAGTCGGTCGAGTGCATCGATTGCATCTTCGGGCTCAGCAGTTTTGTCAGCAACCAGCGCAATATTCATCAAGGCGAGCGGCGCGTAGTCACTATAAGGTGCGTTCTGGACGATTTGCTCAAATTGCTTGGCGGAGGTGCCGTATTGTTTGAAGCCAGGGAAGACCCAGAGAATACGTCCGCGTGCGCCTTCCATCAGAGCAGTCGCACAATCAAATTGATCGGCAATGACGCGGTCGAAATGCTCGTAGTTGGCGTGGTCAGTGATCACTTTTTGTAGGTCATCAAAGCCTTTACCCCAGAGTTCTTTGCTCATGTTAACACGAGCGCGCAGTGTGAGGGCCTCGGCGGTAGAGCTGGAGGTCGGGTATTTCTTGATGATTTTTTTGAACGTGCGTTTGGCTGCGCTCAATTTTCCCGCCTCATACTTCACTTTACCACCAGCCAGTAAGACTGCTGCAGCATCTTGATTCTCGCTGGTGGCGAGGTTGATCGAATCATTGCTGGCTGCGCCAAACCAATTGAATGGATTTAGGGAGAGGGCATTCAATGAGGGCGCCATTAAGAGCCCCAGTGCGAGGAAAAGTGGGAATGTTCGTTGCATAAAAGTTACTGCCATTTGATCAGTGTGGAAGCCCAGGTCAAGCCTGCTCCGAATGCGACCAGTAAGACCAGGTCGCCGGATTGGATGCGTCCTGCGCGATAGGCTTCGTCGAGTGCGATCGGCACCGAAGCTGCAGAGGTGTTGCCATAGCGGTCTAAGTTGTTGTGGAATTTATCCATCGGAATGGCCAAGCGTTTCGCTAAGCTCTCGATGATACGCATATTGGCTTGGTGAGGGATGACTAGGTTGAGGTCCTCTGGTCTGTAGCCCATTTGCTCGATGATGTCGGTGCTGGCTTGTCCCATCACCCGCACTGCGGATTTGAAGATTTCTTTGCCGTTCATCTTGAGGAAGTGCTGGCGGCCAGCAATCGACTCATTGGTGGCCGGCATGGCGGATCCGCCAGCTGGTTGCTGTAGTAAGCTTGGAGCCGACCCATCTGCGCCGCCGAGTGCCCCTAAAATGCCGATTTTGTCTGCCGTCTCAGTGGCGGTTAGAACCGCTGCGCCAGCGCCATCACCGAACAGCACACAAGTCGTGCGATCTTCGAAATCGAGGATGCCGCTCATTTTCTCAGCACCAATGACGAGCGCGTTTTTGAAATTGCCCGATAGCAGCATCGAGTTGGCGACACTGAGTCCGTAGACAAAGCCTGAGCAGGCAGCTTGCATATCGAAAGTAGTGACGTTCGGCAGCCCGAGTTTGCTCTGCACTAGGCATGCGGTCGAGGGAAAGGGCATGTCGGGCGTCATCGTCGCGACGATGATTAAGTCGATTTCACTACGATCGATGCCGGCGGCTTCGATCGCGCGCTGGCCCGCGATGCATGCCATGTCGCTGGTAGTTTCGTCGGTGGCTGCAAAGTGTCGCGCACCGATACCGCTGCGGCTGCGTATCCATTCGTCGGAGGTATCGACCAATTTCGCCATATCGTCATTCGTCACGATATTCGTAGGCGCGTAAGAGCCAGTGCCGATTATAGTGACAGACTGTGAGTGGCTAGGCATGCAAGTGAGAGATGGGACTCTGTATTTAGGGAACGGTGCTAGAAACTAAGGGGCGTTCTCTGCGTCGGAGTGAGTGGTCAATGCATTAGCTTGATTGATGTCACTGCCGATAGAGTCAATCATATCATGCATGACTACTTCTTGGGCGATGCGTAAGGCATTCGCAATGGCGACGTAATTGGAGGATCCGTGGGCTTTTAAGATGTTGCCGCGCAGGCCGAGGAGGGGAGCGCCGGCATGTTGATCTGGGCCCAGGCGCGTCTTCATATCCTTGAACGCTGACTTGGAGAGTACCGCGCCGATTTTACGTTTTACGTTGCGGACCAGTTCTTCGCGGATCGTGCTACCAATGAAGCCGAATAGGGCTTCACTTGATTTTAAAACGACGTTGCCGACAAATCCATCACATACAACGACATCGACATTGCCGTCGAAGAGTTGGAAGCCTTCGATCGGCCCAGCGTAGTTGATCACGCCGTCTATTTCTTGTAGCAGTAAATGGGTCGCATTGGTTAAGGCATTACCTTTACCCTCTTCAGTGCCGATGGTCAGCAGTGCGACCCGTGGGTTGGCGATATCGAGCGCGGCTTTGGCGTAGTTCGAGCCAAGCACCGCATTATGCACCAGATTCTCTGGCGTCGACTCAGGATTCGCGCCGACGTCGGTTAAGACGAATGGGTTTTGCTTGCTGGGCACGATAATGCCGAGCGCCGGGCGATCGACTCCGGCGATCTGGCGCAGGCGCAGTGTGCCGCCAGCCATTAGAGCGCCGGTATTGCCGCAGCTAATCATTGCATCGGCTTGCTGGTCTTTCAGTAGGGCAATGGCTTTCACCATCGAAGAGTCTTTTTTGCTCTTCAGCGCTTGGATCGGTTTTTCATGCATCCCAATCACTTGAGTCGAATGGACGATATTGATCCGATCTGAGTAACCCTCAAGTTTGCCGACTTTTAGCAGGCGCTCCAGCAGTCGCTGATTACCGACGAGCGTGAAGTGGCAGTCGAGCTTTAGCTCTTCGAGGGCATAAAAAAGCCCACGAATAAATTCAGTGGGTCCTTTGTCTCCCCCCATGGTGTCGACTGCAATGGTACAGTTGACTGCGCTCACGCCCATAGGTGGTTATGAAAAGTAAGGTGTTACTTAGGTGCGCGAAACTTAGGCTTCGACGTCAAGCACTTGGCGACCGCGGTACATCCCATTGGCTGGATTCACGCGGTGAGGGCGAAACAATGTGCCGTCCTGTGGGTCCTTTGCCAGTTGTGGCAATTGATATGTAACTGCACCACGGCGTTTACGGCTGCGTTGCTTGGATTGTTTGCGTTTTGGCTGTCCCATGAGATTTGTGTGCTTAGATGAAAATGATTCGACCTGCGAGGTCTTCTAAAGGGCGCGGATTAAAGTGCCTAAAATCGCCCCGTCAAGTATTCAATCAGGTTAATTTTCAGAGATTATGCAAGCTCTAGAACCGCGGTGACCAGTTTATTGATGCCCGCTTCGGCCTGAAGGATGTCTTTGGCCAGCATATAGGCTGGAGTGGTGACCACGCGGTGGTGGCTATCGATCACGATTTCGTCGACCGCGCAGTTGACGTGCTGCGCGCCTTTATGCTCGAGAATTGCTGCGGTGTCAGCGTCATTGCCGATCGTCAGGCGCACCTTTTTACTGCCAAGCGCAGCCGCAGCCAGAACCGGTGCGATACAGATAAAGCCGAGGGCCTTGGACTGTTGGTGCGCGTCTTGGATCAAACTGTTGATGATCGGGTCGATGTCGTAGTCGATGCCGTCGAAGGCAAGACTGGACAAATTTTTCGCCACGCCAAAGCCGCCCACGAAAATGATGGCGTCGACTTGGTCCAGCTTGATTTGGCCGACGTGCTCGATTTCGCCACGCGAGATACGCGCCGCTTCTTCCAGCACATTGCGATCTTCGTCTTCGACCTCTTCGCCAGTCGCGTGGTTGATCACATGGCGCTGCGCGATGTCTGGCGCAGCGCAGGTGACTTTGGCTCCGGCGCGGGCGAGGGCGAGGAGTGTGAGTACCGATTCGTGGATCTCCGCGCCGTCGAAGACACCACAACCGGAGAGAATGACAGCTACTTTGGCTTGTTTAGGCATATGATCAATAGCAAGGTGTTTGAATCTATGTGTGCAGGCGAATGACTTGGTCGGTTATACTTCGATTTGTTCAACGATTTCCAAATTATAGCCATCGAGACCGACCACCTTACGAGTCGTGCTGGAGAGCAGCCGAATTTTCTTTAAGCCGAGCTCAACCAGGATTTGAGCGCCGATGCCGTAGTCGCGGAAGTCCATTTTCGCCGGGCCGATCTGTTTCAACGCTGCACTTTCGCTGCCTGCGATCACTTGTACGCCGCCTTGGGGTTGCTCTATATATAGTAGGGCGCCGTGTTTGGCCGCAGCGATTTTCTGCATGGCAGAGGTCAGCGCGTTGTGTCCTCCGAGTGTCTTCGAGCGGAAAATATCAGTCAACAGGTTCTCACTTTGCACCCGCACCAATGTCGGCTCTGCAGTCAGCTCGCCCATCGTGAGTGCGAGATGTTGGCGATCATCCAAAATACTGCGGAAGATGTGTAGGTCAAAGGTGCCGAACTCAGACTCAAAGGGACGCGTCAACACATGCTCGACGAGTTTGTCGCGAGTGTGGCGATACTCGATCAAGTCCGCGATCGAGATCATCTTCAAATTGTGCTTTTTCTTGTATTCGATCAGGTCCGGCACACGTGCGAGGGTGCCGTCTTCATTGAGAATCTCACAAATCACACCACTCGGGTGGAGACCCGCGAGTTGTGCTAGGTCCACTGCGGCTTCCGTGTGGCCTGCGCGTTGTAGCACGCCGCCGGGGCGTGCACGAAGCGGGAATACGTGGCCCGGTTGCACCAGCATGTCGGGGTGCGACGTTGGATCGGAAAGGATGCGGATGGTTTCTGCACGGTCGTAAGCGCTGATGCCAGTGGTGATGCCGTCGGCGGCATCCACTGAGATGGCAAAGTCGGTCTGGTGCGATTCGCGGTTTTCTGAGGCCATCGGGCTAATGCCGAGGCGGCGCAGTTGATGCCCCAGCATCGGCACGCAGATCAGGCCGCGGGCATGGAGTGCCATTTGATTGACCGCTTGTGGGGTCACCTTTTCGGCAGCCATTATTAAGTCGCCCTCGTTCTCGCGAGACTCGTCGTCGGTTACAATCACCATCTTACCCTCGGCGATATCGCGGATGGCGGATTCAATACTGTCGAAGGCTTCTGAGTGTTTCTGTGCCGTAGTCATTGGGGCAAATTAGGGTGAATCGCATCCGAGTCCAGCACGTAGCGTCAACAAAATGAGCAGGCATCAAAAACTTTCCGTCTGGGCTGTCTTTGCTTAACTTAGCGGGTAAATAGATTCTTTGGGTCTGATTATGCCGGGTATTGGTGGCCTAGGCCCAATCAGGTAGATTTACGTTCGCAGTCTTGATGATTTTACATTTCTTAAAAAGTAACGATGCCTCATTTAACTACAGGAACTCCGGAAAACGCTGCGCTGCAGGCGCTGGCTGAACGTATGGGCGAGGCTGAATTTGCCGCGCGTCTAGAAATGGAGCGACAGATGCGTGCCTTGCGGGGCGAGGGGCAAGGGCGGGGCTGGTTTCGTTTTGAGCACCTTTGGGATTTTTATGGTTTTATCCGGGGCTGCTTAAAGGTGAGTGGCTTATGGGGGCGCGCGCATCGTAACTATTTTGATATACAAGTCGTCCGTAATGAGGTGGTGCTGGACCGTCTGCCTGCCGCGTTTGATGGCTTTACGATTCTGCAGCTAACGGATCTGCATGCCGATCTACACCCAGATTTTTCAGCCGCGGTGCGGCGCGTGATTGCGCCTCTGCAGTACGATGTGATGGCGCTGACGGGAGACTTTCGCACCTGCACCTTTAGTGATCATTCGGGCGCGACTGCGGCGACGATTGAGATGCTCAAAGAGGTCGAGGCGCCGCGCTACGCGATCTTAGGCAATCACGATTCGTTGGCTAAAGTGCCAGAGATGGAAGCTGGGGGGGTTCAGTTTTTGTTGAATGAGCATGTGGTGCTACGGCGCGGAGAGGATCAGTTACATTTGCTTGGGATCGACGATCCAAATTATTACAAGAGCCACAATTTCGAGCATGCGTTGCAGGGAGTGCCTGCCGATGTGTGCAAGGTTTTGCTGTCGCACTCACCGCAAACGTATCGCGAAGCAGCTGAGTTAGGCTTTGATTTCCTAATGGCAGGGCACACTCACGGCGGACAGATTTGCCTGCCCGGAGGGCGCGTGTTGGTGCATGATCATAGTTCGCCGCGTCATGTCCTTTCGGGTGTGTGGCGCGAGGGCCCGTTGCAAGGCTACACCAGTCGCGGCACGGGTGCGTCAGGCTTGCCCGTCCGGCTGAACTGCATGCCGGAAGTGACGCTGCATGTTTTGCGTTGCGGCTAGGCAGCGGGGCTGCACTGCTGGAGGCTGTGTCTATGTCTGATTCTCATTTAACCTTGCCGATTCATTCCGTCGCGGATCAAATCGTTGCTGGTTTGGCGACTTCGGGGCGGGTGGTGCTGAGTGCGCCGACGGGCTCGGGGAAGTCGACTCAGGTGCCGCAAATTCTGATCGATGCGGCGCAGGTGCAGGGCGATGTCGTGGTGTTGCAGCCGCGGCGTTTGGCGGCTCGGTTGTTGGCTAAGCGCGTGGCGCAGGAGCGTGGCTGTAAGCTGGGCGAAGAGGTGGGCTATCAGATTCGCTTTGAGAATGTGGTGGGGCCGAAGACGCGGATTCGATTTGTGACGGAGGCGATTCTACTGCGGCAGATTTTACAAGACCCCACGCTCAAGGGCGTCGGGGCGGTGGTGTTTGATGAATTTCATGAGCGGCATCTGACGAGTGATCTGAGTATTTCCTGTGCGTTGAAGTCGGTGCAGTCGCAGCGCCCTGACCTGAAGATTGTGGTGATGTCGGCGACGCTGGATGTTGATTTATTGGAGGGGTATCTGAAGCCCTGCGCGCGTGTTGAAGCGTCGGGGCGAATGTATCCTGTGGAAACGCGCTATATGGGCGCGGCGCTGAATCGTGATGCGGCTCCGGTGTGGTCGCGTGCGGCGTCGGCGTTTCGTGCTGCGGTGCGTGAGGGGATTGAGGGCGATGTCCTGATCTTTATGGCGGGCGCGTTTGAGATTCGTAAAACGATTGAGGCGGTCGAGGCCATGCCGGAGTCGCGTGGTTATGACGTGCTGCCGCTGCATGGTGAGCTCTCGCCGGATGCGCAGGATCGGGCGGTGTCGTCGGGCGGTCGGCAGAAGGTGATCGTATCGACCAATGTCGCTGAAACTTCGATTACGATCGAAGGCGTGCGTGTGGTGATCGATGGCGGGCTGGCTCGTATTGCACGCTATGATGCGCGGCGTGGGGTGAATTCGATTTTGGTGGAGCCGATTAGTCGTGCATCGGCTGAGCAGCGCACGGGGCGTGCGGGCCGCACCGGGCCAGGAGTTTGCATGCGACTTTGGAGTGAGGCCGAGCATGCGTCGCGTTCTGAACGCGATGAGGCGGAGGTGAAGCGCGTCGATTTATCGGAGACTTTATTGTTGTTGGCAGCTGCTGGTATTTCGAAGCCTGAGCAGTTCGCATGGTTTGAAACGCCGGAGCCGAAGGCACTGGCACGGGCGCATGATTTGTTGCACGACTTGGGGGCTTTGGGGGCGGAGAGTGTGACTGCGGCAACTGGGATAAAGACAGGCAGGAATGCCTGTGTCACGTCTCCTGACGCGGGCATCACGGAAATGGGCCGAAAGATGGCGGGCTTTCCGTTGCACCCGCGCTATGCACGAATGTTGCTAGAGGCGGATCGTCGCGGCGTGTTACCTGAAGTAGCGCTGATCGCTGGGCTGAGTCAGGGGCGGTCGTTTTATCGGGTGTCGCGCGATGCGCGTGTGCGTAAAGAACAACTGCGTCAGGTCGAAGATCAGGCGGATGACCGTTCGGATTTCTTTGTGCAGTTGCAGGCATGGCATTTAGCGCGTGCGGCGAAGTTTAATCCGTCGGCGTGCGGTGCGCTGGGGATTCATGGTGGCTCGGCACGGCAGGCGGGCGATACGGCGCGGCAGTTGTTGCAGTTGGCGCAGCGGCAGGGCTTGGATACACGCGAGGCGGCTTTGCCAGATGAGGCGGAGCGGATTGCTAAGTGTTTGCTCGCTGGTTTTTCAGATCACTTGGCGAAGCGTAATGACACGGGCACGCGTCGTTGCCGGATGGTGCATGGTCGCTCGGGAGAGCTGCGACGCGAGAGCGTGGTGGATGCGCCCTTATTTGTGGCTGCCGAGATTGAGGAGCGTGAAGTGCGCAGGGAAGTGACGGTGTTACTTGGTATGGCCACGGCAGTCGAGTTCGCCTGGTTGGAGGAGTTGTTTCCAGATGATTTTTCGGATGGTAATCAGACGACGTATGATCCGAGCCTGCGGCGCGTGGTGGCGCGCAGTGAGCGGCGCTTTCGCGATTTGGTGTTGTCCTCGACGGATCAGGGCGAGCCGAATCTGGATCGTGCGGCAGAGCTGCTGGCTGCGGAAGTGGTGGCGGGGCGGTTGAATTTAAAGGGCTGGGATGCGGTGGTGGAAAACTGGATACTAAGGGTGAATTTCGTGGCGCGGCATTGCCCCGATGCGGAGGTGCCCGAGATTGACGAGGAGGCGCGGCAGTTGTTGGTCGAGCAGATTTGCCACGGTGCGCTGAGCTATAAAGAGATTAAGGATCGGCCGGTGTTGGCCACGGTGCAGGGGTGGATTAGCCCCGAGCAGCATTACTATATTGATACGTATGCACCAGCAGAGATGGAGCTGCCGCGGCGGCGCAATCCAGCGAGGATCCGCTACGAAGCGGATGGTCGGGCGTTTATCGCATCCAAATTACAAGACTTTTATGATGTGCCTGGATCCAGTCTGATCGTGGGGAATGGCAAGGTGCAGTTACTGGTTGAGCTGCTGGCGCCGAATCAACGGCCGGCACATCTGACCGATGATCTAGACGGCTTTTGGGGCGGCGCATATCAGCACGTGCGCAAAGATCTGGCAGGCCGTTATCCGAAGCACGAGTGGCGGTAGGGCTTTGAGGTGGCAACGACGGAGCGTTGCCCTCCACTGATTTACTTCATCATCGCAAAGATCGCGATGGCTAGGGCGATGCGATACCAGGCGAAGACTGCGAGGCCATGCTTACTAAGATAGCCGACCAGCCATTTGACCGCGAGTGCGGCAGAAATGAAGGCGACGATGCAGCCGACTAGGACGGGGCCGATGTTGAGGGCTGCGAGCATTTCGGAGCCGTCGGTAAGGAATTTATAAGCTGAGGCGGCGCTGAGCGTGATCAGCCCCAGCAGAAAACTAAACTCTGCGGCGTGCGCGGGCGAGAGTCCTGCGAGATAGCCGCCGACGATGGTTGCCATCGAGCGACTGGTGCCGGGCCACATGGCGAAGCATTGGCAAAAGCCAATCATCACCGACTTGCCGAGAGTGAGCTCGGTCAGGCCAGGGCCGTCTTCGGGCGGCACGGCGCCTCTGTTGCCATGGTGGCGCCAGCGCTCGACGAGCAGCATCACGAAGGCGCCGACGATGAGAGCACCGGCGACGGCAAAGGTATTGTTGCCGAGCGCGGATTCGATCAGGTCATTGAGTAACAGGCCCAGCACGGCGGCGGGGATGAAGGCGACGATCAGGTTGATCGCGAGCTTGAGGCCGTTGCGGTCTTTGCCGAGGCAGCCGAGAATCAAAGTTAGGATGGTGCGCCAGTAGAGCAGCACCACGGCGACGATCGCACCAGCCTGAATGACAATCACGTAAGCATACGCGGCGTCGCCGATCGTGTAGGGGCGTAGCTTGCCAGCGTCGTCTTCGACTAGGATCGGCGAGCCGCTCTGGTCGGTCATCGGCGTATCGCCATCGAGGCCGAGCAGTGCGTTGGCAATAATGAGATGGCCGGTGGAGGAGACGGGCAGGTATTCGGTCAGGCCTTCGACCAGCCCGAGGATGACGGCATCGGTGTAGCTTAAGCCTTTAGCAGTGATCGCACTGTCCTGCTGGTTGGCAGTATCGACGGTTGCGGCGTGGCCGAGCGAGCTGGCAAATAGAGCGATGGCTAAAATGAGGGGGCCAGTGAATTGCATGGTGGCAAGCTATGCGGATCTGAGTCGAATGGAAGGCGGAAAGCGGGCTTCGCGTATTTTCTATTTCGGGTTAGTTCGGGTTTTTGCTTGAGATTCAACCAGTAAGCCTTTGCTTTTATAGTTCAAATGCAAGCACTCGAACCACTTACAGATATTCTACTTACCGGTGCCGATCTTGAGGCCGATCAGGCGACCGTGGTTGCGGAGCTATTAATTCGCTCCGACGTCTGCGCCACTTCGAAACGCGAGTGTTTAGTTGCCCTGGCGCGCAAAGGCGAAAGTGCCGCCGAGGTTGCGGCTTTTGCGCATGCCTTTCGTGAGCATGCGGTGGATCCAGGTGTGGAGGAATGGGCCAGTCATGCGATCGATGTGTGTGGCACGGGTGGCGATGGTTCGGGCACTTTTAATATTTCGACGGCGGTTTCGTTTATCGTCGCGGCGGCGGGCGTCCCGGTGTTTAAGCACGGCAATCGCTCAATTACTTCGAAGTGTGGCAGTGCGGATTTGATGGAAGCGCTCGGTATTCGCCTGGATGCACCACATGAGCTACTGCGTGAGTCGTTGCATGCGTTGAATTTTGGCTTCTTTTTTGCACCAGCCTATCATCCCGCGTTTAAGGAGATCATGCCGGTACGGCGTGCCTTGGCGGAAGAGGGACAGCGCACAATTTTTAATTTACTGGGTCCTTTGATTAACCCTGGTCGGCCTGCGCATCAACTGCTGGGGGTGTTCTCTGAGGCTTGGGTGCAACCGTTAGCAGATGCGCTGGGAGAGCTCGGTTTATCGGCTGGTATGGTGGCGCATGGGCGGCCTCAAGCTGGCAGTGGGTTGGATGAGTTGAGCTGTGCGGGTGACAATTGCGTGGCTGGCTTCGGCGCGCTAGCATCGATTCCAAAAACGTTCAATGCGACCGATGTCGGACTGCACGCCTGTGAGTTTTCTGATTTGAAGGGCGGCGGGGTCGAGGCGAATTTAGCGACCATGCATGCGCTACTGAGTGGCGCTGTAAACGTGGTGCCTGTTGGCTTGCGGGACAGTGTGTTGTTGAATGCCGGAGTAGCGTTGTGGATCGCGGGTGCGGCTCCAGATGCAAAGAGTGGTGTGGCGAAAGCGCGTGAGACGTTGCTGAGTGGTGCTGCCGCGCAGTGGCTGGAGCGCGTGCGTGCTTTTTATAAAAAAGCTTAAGTTTTAAGATTTTATTATGGGTAAATATTTTGGCACAGATGGGATTCGTGGTCCAGTCGGCGGAGAGTTGGTTAATGCCGACTTGGCGTATCGCTTGGGCTCCGCGATGGGGCGCTATTTAAAACAGCACAAACCAGAGTTGCCTTTGAATGCAGTGATCGGTCGGGATACCCGCTTGAGTGGGCCTGAGCTGGCAGATGCATTGATACAGGGGCTCAATCAGCATGGAGTTTATGTGCATGATCTCGGGATTGTGCCGACGCCATCGATTGCGCAGTCATTGCTGGAGCAGCAAGCAGATCTGGGAATCGCTGTCACGGCTTCGCACAACCCAGCTTCGGATAATGGCATTAAGCTGTTTGACGGTCGTGGCTGTAAATTTGATCCTGTCGAGGAGGCGCGGATCGAAGCATTGATCGATGCCGAGCCGTCGCCAGTTGCTGATCTGCCGATGGCTAAATCGTACCCATTGGATGCTGCCGCTTTTTATATTAACTACGTACGTTCTTTAATGGATCAGAACTGTTTGTCGGGGTGGAAAATCGTGCTCGACTTGGCCAATGGCGCGACCAGTGAAACGACTCCAGCGGCGTTTACACGTTGGGGGGCAGAGCTGATTCTGATTGGCGATGACCCAAATGGTGAAAATATAAATCAAGGTGTGGGCAGCGAGTATCCCGAAGCGCTTGCTGCGGCGGTAATCAAACACGGCGCGAAGCTAGGGATTGCGCACGATGGTGATGGTGATCGCTTAGTTGTTTGTGATGAGACGGGGACAGTGGTGGATGGTGATATTTTGCTCGGCCTCTTTGCGGTCTATGCGTTGCGCTCGGGAGCTCTTAAAAGTGACACTCTAGTCGCCACGATTCAAAGCAATCTTGGCCTGGATCATGCGGTTCGAGCCGAAGGTGGACGAGTCGAGCGGACCGATGTCGGCGATCGTAATGTCGCGCGGGTGATGCGTGAGCTGGGCTCGAATGTTGGCGGTGAATCTTCTGGTCATATTATTTTTTCGGAATTCGCGACCACCGGAGACGGCCTGGTCGCTGCGGTCAAGTTGATCGATTTGATGTGCAAGGCTAAGAAGCCGTTGTCTGAATTGCGCCAGGAAATAAGCTTGTTCCCGCAAGCGACCTTGAATCTGGTTGTCGCAGAAAAGAAGCCATTGGCTTCGCTGAAAGCGCTCAGTGCTGCAGTCGCAGCAATTGAGAAGGACTTTGGTGAAGAGGGTCGTGTGCTGATTCGTTATTCAGGGACCGAGCCAAAGTTGCGTTTATTGGTCGAGGGTAAGGATAAAAAGCGTGTGGTTGATGGATTAAAAGACTTGGAAAAAGCCGCTTGTTGCGATTTGGATGTGATTGCTCGTTGATCGCCCCTGATTGAACGCGCATCGATATAGATATATAGATTGAATATTATGGAAGAAGTAGCTCTCAAGGATCTCGACCCCCGTCTCCAGAAGCAGATTGAAAATGCCCGTAAGGCAGTGGATAAAAATCCCTCTTACGCTGTGGATATTATGACAAACATCGTGGCACGGCATCCAGAATGCCTAGATGCCCGTAAGGTTCTTCGTCAGGGACAGCAACGTGTCACTGCCGGGAAGACCAAAGGACTGGGGGGGTTTATCTCAAAAGTGACTAGTATCCCATTTTCGTTGGGCATTGATGCGAAGGTCAAAAAAGATCCCGCAGGGGCATTAGTTTCAGCAGAGCAGATGTTGAATGCCAATCCTTCGAATGTCGCAGCGCACAACATGATCGGTGCCGCTGCTGAAGCATTAGGATTGCTGGAGACGGCGGCTTTCGCTTATGAAGAAATCCGTAAGATTGAGCCAGGCAATGCGGGAAATATTAAAGCGCTCATGTCTGCTTATATTGATATCGGCAAAAGTGAGGAAGCGATTCGCATCGGGGATGCGGCGTATCACGAGCATCCCGCCGACGACGAAATTCAGTCGTTGATCAAGAAGGCTTCGGTCGAACAATCGATTAATAAGGGCAAATGGGAAGAAGACGAAAGCTTCCGTGATAAGCTTAAGGACGAAGAAGAAGCGCAACGGCTGGAGCAAGCGGGTCGCGCAAAGACGGGTGATGCTGGCTTACGTTCATTGATTGAAGATGCCAAGGCCTCGGTTGCTGAGCAGCCAGGCAATATCAATTTCTATCGTGAGATTTTCAGCAACTATCGCAAGCTCGGTGAGTTTGACAACGCGTTGGAGTGGATCGGTAAGGCCCGCCAACTCGAGGCAGGTAGTGCGGACGTCAATCTGGAGCGCCTCGAAGGCACGCTCAAGCGTGAGAAAATGGCGCATGCGATTACAGTGAAGGAGGAGGAGCTTGAGGCAAATCCAGAGAGCGCAGAACTTAAGAGTGCGCTTGAAGGACTGCGCCACGATGAACGTGTCTTTCGTCTCGCTCAGGCTGAAGATATCGTTCAGCGCTATCCGAATGAATTTAGCTACCGCTACGAACTTGGTGAACTCTACCATGCTGAAGGCGAAACTGATAAGGCGATTAAAGAGCTTCAACTTGCACAGCGTAGTGCAAAGGTGCGTATTGATGCATTAATCCTGCTCGGTAAGGCTTATAAGGTGAAGGGCTTCTCTGATCTTGCTGCTGAGCAACTAAATTTAGCGAAATCCGAAATTTCGGGTATCACTGAGCAGAAGAAAGACGTGCTGTACGAACTCGGTTCTTGCTACGAAGAGCAAGGCGACATGGATAAAGCGATGGTTGAGTTCAAGGCACTTTACGGAGCTGATATCAGCTATCGCGACGTATCGCAGAAGATCGACGATTTCTACTCGCAGAAATAGCCGCTCGGCCAGCGGGGAATGCATTTTAGCAATGGCGTGGGTTTTGCCTGCGCCATTTTTGTGTCTCAGTCTCAGAGTGGCTGATCTCCTTTGGTCAACTGCGGTTAGTAGACCGCCGCTAATTGCGATCCGAGCCTGAGGTCAGCGTCCCTGCGAAACTGTGCTGTGGGTTGAACTGCTACGCCGATTTACGCTTCAGCAATCAGTAGGAATGCGCCAGCACCATCGTGTCCAGTTTCCCATGGCAGACTGATTGCACTGTCTTTAAGCGAGAATCGTTCACCTGCTGCGGACCCTAGGAAGGCATCGACGACTTCTTGGTTTTCGTCTGTCTCGATACTGCAAGTACTGTAGACCAGTCGTCCGCCGGGTTTGACGCACACGGAGGCGGCTGCGAGCAGTTGTTTTTGCAGGAAGGCACAGTTGCTGACGTCTCTGCCGCGCAGGCGCCATTTAACGTCGGTTCGGCGCTGAATAACACCGGTGTTGGAGCAGGGGGCGTCGAGCATGACGGCGTCATATTGCACTGGTAGGCCTTGCTCTTGGAAGGCCGCAGCGTCGAGTTCGAGCAAGTCGCCTTCGAGGATAGTGCATTGCAGTGAAGCGGTCGCGAGGTGCTCGAGGTTTTCACTGAGTCGTTGAATGCGATTGCCGGGTAGGTCGAGTGCAACGATGTGACCTTCGAGTTGCATAAGGTGGGCGATGTCGTAAGCTTTGCCACCTGGAGCCGCACAGAGATCGAGCACGTCTTCGCCTTTTTTTGGGGCGAGCAGGCCAGGTGCAAGTCGAGTCGATGGATCTTTAACGTATGCTTTCCCTTTATTGAGGAGTGGATGCACATCCTCTTTCCACGAGGCAGCAGCTGAAACCTTGTAGAATTGATCCCATTGTGTGGGTTCGAGCCCCTTTGGAAGTTCACTGGGCGTGTCGTAGAGCTTGAGATAAGTGGCTGGAATGCGTTGATTCCATTCCATTAGTTTAATGGTTGTGGGTGGACCAAACGCTTTATTCCAGCGTTTGAATAACCATTTCGGGGTGCTGAAATGTGCGTCGGGTCGATTGCTCGGGTGAGTCGTATCGAGTGCCTCGGGGAGTTTGCGCAGGACTGCATTGAGTAGGCCAGACTCGGATTGTGCGGCTTGGCTTTTACTACGCTCGACAGCATGGTGCACTATTTGAGGGTGCTTTTCTACTGGGCTAGAGAGTATTTCGAAGCCAGCTACGAGAAAAATTGATTCAATCAGTGCCCGTGGTTTTTGTCGAATAAACGGCTGAAGCGCATGCTGGACTCGGTGCCCATGCCGCAGTGCGCCAAGAAATAGCGACTGGCAGGTCGCTCTGCGTTCGCCTGAAAACCCCTCTGGTAAGCGCTCTAGGAGTTGATTTGCCTTAAGGTTTTCGGTGAGGTAGGCTTCGGTGAGTGCGACGGCTGCGTCCCAAGCGCTGGTGTTAGCTGTAGATAAGTTGAACTTAATACTTCTCATTGGTAAATAAACTGTGCATATTTCAACGTTTACGACTCAAAAGAACAGCATTCGCAATATATTATGAACAAAGAGGCCATAGACGCTCTCATTGAAAAAAATCCAAAACTTGTTTCTGCTCGCGCGAAACTCGAAGCCATGGCTGCAGGTAATTATTGCCTGCATCGCAGCTGGGGCTTCGGCAAAATTGTTGATTATGACGCCGTCGAGGCGAAGATTATTATTGATTTTGAAGAAGGAAAGCAAGGCCACGCCATGGCGCCCGCATTTTGTGTGGACAAGTTGGACGTGCTCAAGCCAAACGATATCTTGGTTCGTTCTCGCATCGAGGCAGATGTGATCAATGAAATGATCAAGAAGCAACCAGGCGACCTTATGTGCGAAATCATTGCCGCCGCTGACGGCCAAGCGATGACCACTGCAGAGATCGAGCGTGTGTTGTCACGCGTGATTGGTCCGATCAAATACAAGAAGTGGTGGACTGCGACTAAGAAAGTATTGGTCAAGGATCCTCGCATCGGTGTGCCGATCAAAAAGTCCGATCCTTATATTTTCCGTGACGAACCGGTGAAGCCAGAGCAAGAGATCCTCGAGCAGTTTCATGCCACCAAAAATTCCAAGCAGAAGATTCTCCTCGGTGAGAAGCTGTATGCATTGTCTGAAAATATTTCGGTCGTTCGCGAGGAAATGCCGAAGATTTTAGAGGAGCTGACGGACGCAATTAAGAATGCGAAGAGCCTAAGCCAAGCCAACCGTCTACATGGTGTGTGGGTGCGTAACAATTTGGCACGCGATCTTCACGAGGATGTTGAAGGCTTAGATCCGTCTTCTGCCTCGATTTTAGATGCAACGAGTGATTACTCTGAACTGGCTGCTGAGTTGCCAGCGCTTTATTTTAAGCGCTATCTCGATCTGATTCGCCGTACTTATCCTGATAAGTGGCAGCAAATGGTCGAAGATTTGCTGCGCAACTCGAGCGGTAAGTTCACCAGTGAGTGTATCAACTTTCTGATGGAGCAAGAGCAACAGAAGCGCATTAGCTATTGCCTCGACCGTTGGTTGAGCGAGCAAACGATTAAAGGACCACTACTATTGTGGGTTGTTAAAAATCGTAATTCAAAGAAGTACTATTCAATTATTCATCCGTTAGTCACGCCACGTCTTCTGGCTGCTATGTTCTACGCGATCGACTACGAATCGCTGCAGAATGCAAGCACACGTCGCATCCCGTTGGGTGATTTACTCAGTGATGA
>Ga0206129_10000737_pt1 | contig 48544 bp, 46 predicted proteins | sample Helgoland_Spring_8_FD_148616 | JGI IMG/M metagenome (GOLD analysis project Ga0206129, IMG submission 148616) | Pelagic subsurface seawater microbial communities from Kabeltonne, Helgoland, North Sea - Helgoland_Spring_Bloom_20160502_2 | ecosystem: Environmental > Aquatic > Marine > Epipelagic ...
GATTGAGCTCACGTTCGACGATCTGTTGGCCATGGACCCGGTCGAAGAGTTCGTCACCCTTTCGTGTGTCTCCAATCGGGTCGGAGGCGATCTCGTAGGTAACGCTCGCTGGCTCGGGGTGCCTCTCAAGAAGCTGCTCGACATGGCTGGTGTGCAACCCGGCGCAACCCAGATCGTCGGCCGTTCAGTCGATGGCTGGACCGGTGGATTCCCCACCGACTACCTCGACCACCCGGACCGGGTAGCCCTTGTCGCCGTGGCCATGAACGGCGAGCCATTGCCGACACAACATGGATTCCCGGTCCGCTTGGTCGTCGCTGGCCTGTATGGCTATGTGTCGGCCACGAAATGGCTCAAAGAGATCGAGCTCACGACCTGGGATGCGTTCGACGGCTACTGGATCACCCGTGGCTGGGCCAAAGAAGGCCCGATCAAGACACAGTCACGCATCGATGTGCCAAACGCGAATGCTCGACTTCTCGCCGGTGACCAGCCAATTGCTGGTGTTGCATGGGCGCCGGATCGTGGCGTGACCAAGGTCGAGGTACTCATCACCGACATCGTCGATGGCGAAGAGGTCCCGAACGAGAACTGGATCGAAGCCGAACTCACCCAGGACGTCTCTGACAATTCGTGGCGCCAATGGATGGTCCCGTGGAACGCCCCCGCCGGTGATCACGTCATCCGAGTCCGTTCGACCGACGGCGACGGCATCACCCAGACACCGGTGCGAACCGCGGTTGATCCAGACGGCGCATCTGGTTGGCACACCATCGCGGTGCGGGTCGCCTGAGCAACCGCCGACTGGGCTCAGGGCCTATTCCCGACATGTGGAAAGTGTCGATATGTCACATTCCCATGCTTGTCCACCGATCACAGACCCCAGCTAGATATCGTTAGGCGCCGATGTTCCGCTTCCCTGCGGGGAAGCCACGAACGACCTTCGGGGTTGCACTTCACGTGCTTCCACCGAATGAGGCGGGAACACAAGAAAGCACGGAGATTTGTATGGCAAGCCGACGCGGAGACACATTCGATAAGCGCCAGCGGGAGCGCCGCCGCCAAGAGAAGAACGCCGATAAGCGCGCCAAACGCCAGGGCACCGAAAACCCCAACGGCCCACTCGTCGCTACACAGACGCAAGAGAAGCCACCTGATACCAGCATGGACACGCTGATCGAGGACTTCACCCCGAAGACCTCCGAGCACCGCAAGCTGCTCGAAAAGTTCCACATGATCAAGGAACACAAGAAGGCCGGAGGCATCGACAACGACACCTTCGAGCTTCTTCGCATGGAGATCTTCGAAGATCTCGGACTCGAGCCCTAGCGCTCCTGCAGCGCCGAAGAACATCCGCAGTGTTTGCCTGAATGGCGAACACTGCGGATTTCGCATTTTTGGCTAGGTATGTGCTTCCAATGCCCGCAGGACCAGGTCGGTCGTGATCCGGAGATCCTTCGCGAGAATTGGCCGTTGTGGTTCAACCGTCGATGGGTCTGGCGTCGCTTCGCCTGCCAACACTGCGATGCCCGCTGCGATGGCATTCTCGATGGAAAGCTGATCATCTGCAGGCGTGACGAGGCCGTCGTCTGTCTCGATGAGCGTGTCTAGGTGGGTCCGCCAACGAAGGAGCTCCGGCAACGGTTCAGGGGATGACGTGGGCATGGCGTTGAGAGTACCGTTCTGATGTGCCTGAGTATCCCGATGTCATCGTCTATCTCGAAGCGCTCGAACGCCACGTCGTCGGTCAAACCATCAACAAGATTCGGGTCAAGGGCATCTCGGTACTCAAGTCCTATGACCCACCAATCACGGTGCTCGAAGGTATGGCAGCGACCGGCACCCGTCGACTGGGCAAACGCCTGATTCTCACCTTCGACGACGATCTGTTTCTCGTCATCCATCTCATGGTTGCCGGACGGCTCTATTGGCGCAAGGCCGATGCCAAAGGAAACAAAAACCTGCTGGCCGCATTCGAGTTCGACCACGGGCAACTGCATCTCACCGAGGCGGCCTCAAAGAAACGGGCATCGATCTGGCTGCTGCGAGGCGAGGAACAACTTCTGGCAGACCATGATCGAGGCGGGCTCGAACCACTCGAGATCGACCTTGCGGCCTTCGCCAAGCGGCTCACGGCGCAGAACAGAACACTCAAGCGGGCGCTCACCATGCCAGCAATATTCAGCGGTATCGGTAACGCGTACAGCGACGAAATTCTGCTCCACGCAAAGTTGACCCCTGTGAAGCGCACCGGCCAACTGTCCGACGATGAAATCGAGCGCCTCTACCACTCAGCGCAGGCGATTCTCGTCGACTACGCCGACCGGATTCGGGCCGAAGTAGGCGACGGCTTTCCATCCAAGGTCACGGCCTTTCGGCCCGACATGGGCGTACACGGCAAGTACAACCAACCGTGTCCAATGTGTGGTTCACCGGTGCAACGCATCGTGTATTCATCGAACGAAGTGAACTACTGCGCCACCTGCCAAAACGGCGGCAAATGTCTCGCGGACCGCTCGCTCTCGCGGCTGCTGAAGGACGACTGGCCCCGCACTATCGAAGAACTCGACGGCGACGAATAACCACACTTCCTCCGGCACGAGGCCGACCCACACACCTACTGCGTGATGCGTTTACTCCACGCCGTCAACGACCCGAAACGCAAACATCGTGCCAGCCGAATGAGTGCAGGAGTTCGTGCAGTCAGCAGTGTCAGTTAGGGCTCGTGGGGCCTCGTGCCGGTTACAAGCGAGCCGGACTCGAGCCACAGTGCAGCGTCGGCCGGGAGCTCGTTGGCGACCAGGGCGGCGTAGCGGTCGAGTTGTGCCTGCGTTAGCACGTCGCGCCAGCGACCGTTCGTTCCCTTGTGAAAGAACGCGTCCACTCCGTTCTCGAACACCTTGTCGACTCGTCCGTTGCTGCGGGCCTCTTCACGCATCACCGAGAGTCCACATCGCTTGACCGTTTCGGGCCAGAGGTTCTCGGGAACCTCGATGTCGAGGAAGACGGCGAATCGTCTCATCTCGCCCTCAAGATCGGCCTTCAGATCGTTGTAGTGCATGAAGAAGGCGAAACCCTCTTTCCGTAGGGGCCACCACGACGCCAGATGGGTGATCGGGGAACAGTCGGTCGACCATTGATCGAACAGTTCGTCCATATCACCGTCCCACGACGGCAGCGGAGGAAGACCTTCGTCGAGAGCGCTCGCGTTCAAGAAGTCGACGAGTTCCGATCGCATCGCACCGCGGTGATTCGCCCACGACATCAACGCGTCGCGTCCATCTCGGTACACCGTGATGTACTTGCACTCCTCGAAGATCGGCACACAATCAGCGGGCGAGTGGGTCTTGATGTAACGCCGATGTTCCTGCGCGTCGAGCTGGGCGAGGAGATCATCGAGTGGAACGAACCGGGCGTCGATCCATGGGCTCCGCCCACGGCCATCGTCGGGAGCGTTGCCAGCCGGCCACAACAGCGACGATACGATACCCTGCATCCACGTGGTACCGCTCTTTGGCGGGGTACTGATAAAGATGTCGTCCGGCCGATGCTCGAAGTTGCGCCAGCGAAGGCTGTCTTCGATCGCTCGGCGAAACTCCCGTGTAGGTTGACGAACCTTGACCATGGGCCACCGTACCTGATCGGCCGTGGCCGGAGTTTTGACCAGGTGGCTTCGCAGCACGTAGGGACTCCACTCCTTCATCTGTGGGAGCATCAGTCAGGACCACTTCGCACAAGGGCAACAGTGCCAGTGATGTTCGGGTGCACTCCGCCGCCGCTGCGCACCGGCGGGAGGCTCCTGTGCTCTGCTAACTTGCGCTCGTGAGCGAGTCATGGATCGTCGTTGGTGCGGGGTCGGCTGGCTGTGTGGTCGCCAACCGACTCAGCGCTCAGCCGGGTCGACGGGTAACTCTGGTCGATTGTGGGCCGGCTCTTTTGTCGGGCGGAGTGCCTGCCGGCGTCGCCGGATCAAGCTTCTTTGCTGCGCTGCAAGAGCCGGGTCGGATGTTCCCGGACCTACTCGCTACCCGGGCCAAGGGCATCCCCGCAACCGTCTATCAGCGGGGTCGGGGCATCGGCGGGTCGAGTGCAGTGAACGCCATGGTCGCGTTACCTGGTAGCGAAAGTTTGTACCGCGGCTGGGGATGGTCGGACTGTGCCGAGGCCTGGTCCCGAGTGCAAATTCCTGCCGAACTGGCGACCACATCGGAACTCGGCGCAGTAGACCAGGCACTGCTTTGTGATGATCGGGCCGAGCCGCTGAAGCTCACCAGGCAGAACGGCAAACGTGTTACTTCGGCTGAGGCCTACCTGTGGCCTGTGCTTGATCGACCCAACCTAACCGTGCGCTCCGAGGCACCGGTGGCCCGAATACGCATTGCTGCACGCCGAGCTAACGGTGTGGTACTCGACGATGGTTCTGAGCTCGAAGCGGACCATGTTGTTGTCTGCGCCGGGGCTATCCACTCTCCCGTCATCCTGCTCCGTTCCGGCGTAGATACACCTGGCATCGGTAGCGGACTCCAGGATCATCCTTCGGTAGTGTTCACCCTTCGGTTGCGAGAGGAAGCGCACCACGCCAGCGACGGGCTACCCATCGCCAGCGCGCTTCATGCTTCAGTCGGCTCGGACGTGCTGCAGCTTCTGCCAATGAGTCATATTGGGTCCGCCCCCGAGACAGCGGGACTCGGCGCCATGATGGCAGCGCTCATGACACCAACGAGCCGTGCTGGGTCGGTCGGCATCAGCCGCAGCGGCACGCCCGTCGTCAACTTTGCCCTGCTCGACAACGCTCACGATATGCAGGGTCTGGTCGCTGCCACGAGGTTGGCCCTTGACCTTCTGGGCTCGACGGCATTCGACCAGATCGTGGAACGTATCTACATCGACGACCGCGGCACGACCATCGAGGCACTCACCGGCGAGTCATCAATCGAAGCATGGGTGCGAACCCACTGCGGCGACTATGTGCATGCGACAAGTACGTGCGCCATGGGGACGGTTGTTGACGACGACTTCGCTGTAGCTGGTTACCAGAATCTCTATGTGTGTGATGCCTCAGTCTTCCCGTCTATCCCCGATGCCAACACTCACCTCCCAACAACGATGCTCGCCGAACGTTTCGGTCTTCGACACCTACGAGATGTATGAGTCAGCCGAATGTCACTGACAGGACCTGAACCGCTACGACCAGACCAGCGATAGCCTCGCATGCGTGCTTACGGCGTCGAATCTTGGAATGTCCTTTGGGGCGCGTCGGCTCTTCAAAGATGTCACGCTCGAACTCCGACCTGGGCGTCGTATTGCCCTGGTAGGAGGTAACGGCGCAGGCAAGACCACCCTCATCGGCATGTTGATGGGCGAGATCGAACCCGACGAAGGTGCCGTTCACCGACCCAGCAACCTGCAGCTCGGTTATCTCCCGCAGGACCTGGCTGATGACCCGCAGGGCACGGTGCTCGAAGAAGCCATGGCTGGCGACGAGCGTATGCAAGCAGCCCGCACCCGCCTGGCCGAACTCGAAGAGAGGTTGACCTCGTCGACTGGCGACGATCCCAAGCTGATCCAGGACTACAGCGATGCCCAAGCTCACTTTGACCAGCTAGGCGGATACTCGGCCGAAGCCGACGCACACCGGGTCCTGGCCGGTCTGGGCTTCAAAGGCACCGACGGCGACAAGCCGCTTCGAGAACTCTCCGGTGGTTGGCGTATGCGGGCCGCTCTGGCACGACTACTCGTTGCCAAACCTGATGTCCTGATCCTCGATGAGCCGACCAACCACCTCGACGTCGACAGCGTTGCCTGGCTCGAACGCCAGCTCGCGGCATGGCCTTCAGCCTTGCTCTTCGTGTCGCACGATCGCGACTTCATCGATGCCGTTGCCGAGCGGGTTGTCGAGCTCTCCGGAGGCACGACGAACGAGTACATCGGCGGATTTGCCGAGTTCGTTGTGGGTCGCGAAGAACGCATCGCGGCGATCGAGGCAGCAGCCGCTGGCCAGGCCCGCAAAGTCGCACAGGTCGAAAAGTTCGTTGAGCGTTTCCGCTACAAGGCAACCAAAGCTCGCCAAGTGCAGAGCCGCATCAAAACACTCGAAAAACTCGACAAGATCGAAGTGCCGACCCGCGAATCGATCAAGGCCAAGTTCGGGTTCCCTGAACCGCAACGGTCAGCCCGGATCGTTGTCGAACTCGAGAATGTCACCGCCGGATACGACGGCAAAGCCATCGTCAGCAATGTCAACCTGGTCGTCGAGCGCGGCTCCAAGGTCGCATTCATCGGCCCGAACGGTGCAGGAAAGACCACGCTGGTCAAGATGATGCTGGGCGAACTCGAACCTATGGCCGGCACCGTGACCATCGGCAACAACGTCGATATCGCCACGTTTGCTCAGCACCAAACCGAGGTGCTGGTTGAGTCCAGATCACCGTTCGAAGAACTTTCTGCCACTATGGGAGACCTAGGTATGCGTAACTCGCGCACGATCCTGGGCAGCTTTGGTTTCAGCGGTGAAGCCGCCGACCGCAAGATCGGTGACCTCAGTGGTGGCGAACGTACCCGGCTGGCGTTGGCGAAGACCATGGTCCATCCGGTCAACTTGCTCGTCCTCGACGAACCGACCAACCACCTCGACTTGCCGTCGTGCGATCTGCTCGAAGACGCGCTTCAGGCCTATCCCGGCACCGTCATTTTGGTCACCCACGACCGGCACCTAATCCGGAACGTGGCCGAAATTTTGGTCGAAGTCCGCGACGGCAAGGTCACGGTGCACGACGAGGTCGACGAACGTCTGCTCATGCCTGGCGAAAACACGATTCCTGCCAAACTGAGCACCTCGCTGACCGGCAAGGCCAAGAAGAGCGCAAAGAAAACCGACACTCGAAGCAGCAGTGGGCGGAAACAAGAAAAGCGTGGCCAGGCCGAAGAGCGCAACGAACATCACCAGAACACCAAGTCACTTCGTATCGAGCTTCGCAAGGTCGAGAAGGACTGGGAAAAGGCCGAGGCCAAGGTGGTTGCCCTTCACGCCAAACTCGCCGACCCAGCGGTCTACGACGACGGCGCACAAGTTGCGTTATTAGCCAAACAGGTTGACTCAGCAAAAGATTTGGCCGCCAAGCTGTCGGCTCGTTGGGAAGAACTCGCGTCGAAGCTGGAACGCTTCAACAACTAAGGTTTCTAAACGATCGAACGAAAGAGCCGTCCGGTCCGCGCAATAAGGTTGCTAGAGGGGGCAGCTGTCGAGGATCGACAGCCGCAGTTCCGACGGGTCAACGAAACCAGGTCGTTGCTGTTGGCCTGGTTGTGAGCCGTGCACAGTGACGTTGTCTTTGTTTGTTTGCACGACTGCCCCGGACACCGGGTCAACGGTCCATGTCACACAGAAGAGCGTGGTCAGATCGTTGCCGTTCCACGTCTCGTGCCCGATCAGGCCGATTCGCCACCGGGAAAGGCCGTTGACTACCGAACGTTCAACGGGATACACGAAACCTTGGCGCAATGGCCGCCACCCTTCCACGAAGTTGGCATCGTCCAATGCAGCCTTGCCAGGTTCCAACTGACGCACCAGCGTCCATTGTTCATTTGCATACGCGTCACTGAGTTGTTGCATGGTAAGCAACTCGCTCATCGAAGGCGACACCGCCGACTCGGCGTCGGGTGGGTTCAAGTCTCGGCGCAACGGGGTGCGACATGCGTAGTCAGGCACGACGAGGCTGCCATTGCCCTGGATGCGATCTGGCGTGAGGACGTCGATCTCGCCTGACCCGACCTGGGCCACCCCGACGAGCCCACCGCTGGCTGACACGATGATGTCGACTGGTTCGATCGCGTTGCCAGTCCCTGCATTCACCACCTGCGCTTGCAGCAGGCTGTCGTCGTCGGGGTCGACAATGATCGAGGCCAGCGCTGGCCTGCCATCGATCCCGACAATGGCCACCTGGGCTCCAGGCGCGACTTGTGCTCCGTCCAGCACATCAAATGCGTCGGCATCATCGACCGTGATGAACGCCAACCCCGCCGCAGCATCTGAGGGCTGGGGTGTGGCGGAAAAAGTCTTGCCGCCGGCGATGACCTGCACCAACCACGGAGCCGCAAGTACCCGCTCGAGCGTCACGATGATCCCATCGTTGAGCACTACTCCCGTCGAGACGTGAGCCCCGGCGCAGCTGAACGCTTCGATGCGAACCAGCGCTTGTTTGGCCACCGATGCCGCGGCGACCAGATCGAACGGCTCAGCAACTGTCGTAGCCGATCCTGGGCTGTTCGTCGGCCCACCTGATCCGGGCGGCTGTGGCACCGCTGAATCCACCTCAACGGGCGTCGACGTCACGGTGGGATCACGTGCGGTGTCTGATCGGCCTACAAGAAAGAACCCGAGAGCCGCCCCCACGGCTGCTGCCACCACCACGGCCAGAATCGAAGCGATCATCACCGGTGACTGTTTCGCAGTCCGCATGCGGGGAGCCGCCATATCGGCCGCAGCGAGTTCAGCGGCCAACTCGCCGGCACTTCCGTGGCGCTCACGGGGATCCTTGCTCATGGCCTTCGACACGGCCGCTACAATGTCGGTGGGAACGGCCGCTGGCAGCTGAGGAAGTGGATCCTCGTGAATTCGGCGCATCAGCGAGAGCACCGGCGTAGACCCGCCAGGATCGCTATATGCGGGACGGCCGTTCAGCAGAGCGAACAGCGTTGCACCAACGGAGTAGACGTCGCTGGCTGCGCCGGACTCGACCCCGTCGAATACCTCGGGGGCGGTGTACAGGGGCGTCATGGTCAACGCTTGCGATGCGCCCAACGAGTCGTCGGTTAAGTGAGCGATACCGAAATCAGCGACATCGGGCTGCCCTGAGCGGCGCAGCAAGATGTTCGCTGGTTTCAGGTCACGGTGCAACACACCGTTTTCGTGCGCGGTGTGCACAGCACGCGCAACGGCCACACCGATGTCGCGCACTCGCTCGGCACTCAGAGCACCGCCCTCATCGAGATGGTCCTGCAAGCTACCGAGGGCATAAAACGGCATAAGTAAATACGGCTGGCCGGTGGATAAGAAGCCGCTGCCATACAGCGGAGCGATACCAATCGTCTGCGAGAGACGGCCCATCGCTCGACGTTCACGATCGAACCGGCGCCGAGTTGTCTCCGCGTCGACATTCGTCAACACCTTGACGACGATGTCGCGGTCAAGGTCAGCTTGCCTGGCGCGGTACACAATGGCGTTGCCGCCAGCGCCTATTCGTTCACTATTGGTCAGTCCCGGGATGCCCAGATCGATTGGTTCGATGAGACGATCGTAATTGGCGCGACGTTGTCGATGGCCTCAGTCGCTACTTCGCAGCCCAAGGAACCTGATCAGGTCGGGCAACCAGCCGTCTGGGCCGCTCCGCACAACGCGATAGCCATAACCTCGATCGTGGTGCCGGTGTCGAGCCCGGAGCCCAGATACCAGTTGTCGATGAACAATTCCCAGTGCAAATGCAGTGTTGGGTCAGCCGCTCCCCGTATGCCTTGGGCCGACGCGTTTGTGCCTCGGTTTCCGAGCTCTCCCAGCCGTTGACCCCGAGAGACTCGATCTCCGAGCGAAATCAACGGATCGATTTCTTCTAAGTGGGCAGAAATCGTGACAACCCTGCCCGCTCCTGGAATCTCGCCGTGGTCGACGACAACAACGTTCCCATAGAGCATGACAAGCGTCCAGTGAGGGGTGAATCCCGCGAGTCCGGCCTGCTGCAAAAGTGCTTCGCGTTCGGCAACCGACGGGTCGTCGTAGTCGTCCACCAGGTAGACCACGGTGCCGTCGGCTATCGCATGAGCAGATCGACCAGCGTCATCACATCCAAAGTCAATACCTCGATGGGTTCCATTGCGATAGGTGCGGGGTGCACCCGGCAACGAGCCGGAACTGAGGACAAGCGGGCATCGTTCATCGGTAGGTGACGCGATTACATCGCGAAGCGCTTGAGCTACGGTCCGCTGTTGATCGGCAGACGGCCCTACCGCTAGGACCCGGGCGCCGTCTTGACGTTGGTCGCCGGACCAGACAGAGAACTGCAACGAGGCTTCGGGCCCGTTGATCGTCCCCAATGGCTCGCCCCCACTGATAGGAGTGCCGACAGAAATACCGTCTTCGATGGCCGCCAACCCCGCGTACACGGTCTGGGTGTTCGCCGTGCCCTCGAATGGTCCGTGGTCGACAATGACATGGGGACCCAAGCTGGCTTGTTCAGCCCATGACCATTGCCCTGGCACCGATGGTTCGCTACCGAGGTCTGCTGCCGGTGAGCGCACAACACCCACGATCCGACCCGTCGCAGCAGCGACGACGGGCACGGTCGACCATTCTTCGATACATGTCAGTGTGACCGTCCCTGCCACCACCGCGTCGTTGCGTAACAAACCGCAGTCCGGGAGAGGCGACGACAGCACTTCGGCGAGATCACCGAGAGGTGCCGCCTCGGCAAAGGGCATCGCTGTGGGGACCGGCGTCGGACTTGGCACCGGCGTTGGCGTAACAGATGGAGTGGGCGCTGGCACGGCGGTAGCCGGGGCAGTTGGTACCAACGTGGCTTGCTCAACAGGCGCTGCTGCCGGCGTCGAGGAAGGCTCGCTCCCGACGAGGAACCACCACGCCAGCAGGCCTATCCCGGCCGCAGCTGCTGCTGCGCTCACGACACGGAGCAACCGGGCACTTCTCGACACAGTCGCAAAGGCTACGGCCAATTGTGTGCGGTTAGTTGGACCCCTAACGGCATCAGAAAGGCGAGAACCAGCGGCTTCGCGCCGTTATGCGGCAGAAGACGATCGAACGTGACGTACCACACACGAAACGGCAAGCTCTGTTGTCCCCCAGCCATCAGTTGGATTTCGGTCACGCCCAGTTGCCGCTCGGTTGTGTCCAATCGCAGACCGGGACCGATGGGCGACAGCCGTCTCCCGGTACCCCTCAGCGCTCATTTCACTCCTATGATCAATGGGTAATTCACGACACGGCGAGGACATCCCTAATGCGTTGGTTCAAGACAGCAGGCGGACTGCTGGCAATCATGCTGCTCATGGCGAGCTGTATCCGAGTGGATGGCGCCATCAAGATCGAAGATGATGGTTCCGGCACCGTCAACTTTCTGAGTGCGCTCAACACCGAATCGCTGACGTCGGTCCTGGGTGACTTCGACATCCCCGAAGAGGAGCTTGGCGATACCGCCGAGCTGTGCGATGGCTTCTCATCAGACTTCAATGACACCGACGGCCTACCCGCTGGCGCGGTAATCACGCCCTACGACCAAGACGGCTTCTGCGGTAGCCGTGTCGAATACAGCCTGAGCCCGTCGCTCGACCAGTCAACAAATATCCAAGAGGTCCTTGACCCCACCGCTCGCCTCTACAAGGAAGGCGACAACTGGTTCTTCGAGACCGACTTTGACACCGACGACATCACCTCCGAGGCATCAGACGCCCCCGCTGCCATGGTCGCTGCCCTCTTCGCCGACGCCAGCTTCCGGCTAACCCTGGATCTGCCGGGCCGAGCCGTCGAAGGTCAGAACAACGCGACCGAGGTTGGCAGCGATGGCAAGTTCACCTGGAATATCGACATTCTGAACCCGCCGACACGACTCTTCGCCCAGACCGAACCCGGTTCGGGCGGCGGCAGCGGTGGTGGCGGCGGGCTTAACCCAATCATCATTGGGGTCGTAGTTGCAGCGTTGTGTGCGGGCTTGGCCTTCTTCTTCATCAACAAACGTAAGGCCGATGCTGGCGCCGCTTCCCTCGACAGCATCTCTCCCGCGGGCCTACTTGATGTTGATACCCCGCCAGCTGGAATGCCCGGCGCAGTTCCATCGCAGGCAACCATGCCGGTCGACGATGGCCCTGCCATCACAGCGACTCCGCCAATGACAGCGAATCCAATCGTCGGAGCACACGCCGCCCCGATCTCCGACGCCAAAGAAACGGTCGTGATGAATGCTGCCGACGTCCAGAAGTCCTTGCAGGATGCGGCTGCCGATGCCACCGCCACGGCGGCCGCAGCGCCGCAACCAGTCTTCGATGAAGCACTGAACGCATGGGTTGTTGACGACCCCGCCCGTGGTCGTCTGCGTCACGATCCGGCAACCGACACCTGGAACCCTGTCTGACAATGCCCCCGTCCCAAAATGAACCCAGTCTGACAATGCCAAACCAACGCACCCGTCTCCTCGACGCTCTCGACAATGCCACTGTTGATGTCGCCATCATTGGCGGCGGCATCAATGGTGCCGTGACCGCAGCCGCCCTTTCTGCAGCGGGGGTCAGCACGGCACTCGTGGACCGGGGTGATTTCTCGTCGCTCACCAGTCAAGAGTCATCGAACCTGGTATGGGGCGGCTTCAAATACATGCAGTCCTACGAGTTTCGACTCGTACGCAAGCTGTGCAACTCGCGAAATCGACTGACTGCTGCATATCCGAGCCAGGTAGAACCCATCGAGTTTCTGGCAACGTTCGACGAAGACTCTCCCTATCCGGTGTGGCTTGCGGGTATGGGGGCCATGGCGTATTGGGCCATCGGCAACTTCGCTACGGCACGACCCCGGGTTCTACGGCCCAGCACAGTCGAATCGATCGAACCGCTCATCAACACATCCCGGGCCAAAGGCGCACTCACCTATTCCGATGCCTACTTGCCAGACAACGATGCCCGTTTCACGTTCGGTTTCGTAAAGGCCGCTCTCGACCGTGGTGCGCTGACGGCGAACTACACCGAACTCGCGCACGCCGACTTCAACGACGACCAGTGGACCTTGCATCTGCGCGACATGCTCGATGGATCGACTCGAACCGTGCGGGCACGCACCATTGTGAACGCCACCGGGCCATGGATCGACGAGCTCAATAAACAACTCGATGTCACGACCGATCACCGGATTGCCCACTCCAAGGGCATCCATCTCGTCGTCCCCCGTATCGGTTCCGGCGAACGGGTGTTTGCCTTCTTTGACGAAGACGAACGTCTGTATTACGTGATCCCTATGGGTGATCGCTCCGTGATTGGCACGACCGATACTCGCGTTGACGAACCGACCACGTCGGTGACTGACGACGACCGCGAGTTTGTACTCCGCCAAATCAATGGTCGGCTTGACCTGCCCGTACCGCTGACTGCAGCCGATGTCATCTCAGAACGCTGCGGCGTGCGCCCGCTAGTGGTCGATGCGTCGAGCAACCACGAAGAAAGCGACTGGCTACAACTCTCACGCAAACATGAAATCGAGATCGATCGAGATCGCGGCGTGGTATCGATCTTCGGCGGCAAACTCACCGACTGTCTAAATGTCGGCGAAGAGGTCCTCGACGCGGTCACCCAATTGGGCATTGCGGCAAACGACCTCGACGACTCGTGGTTCGGCGAACCACCAGCTTCGGAGTTCACCCGGTTCGATGCTCGTGTCCGGGCAAACGACAGCATCGACGACAGCACGGCCGAGATCCTGTGGCGGCGTTATGGCCGACGGGCAAACTTTGTAGTCGACCGTATTGTCCAAGACCCGGCACTTGCCGAGGTCCTGTGGGACGACCCCCGATATCTCAAAGCGGAGATCATCGAGATCGGTGAGTACGAGATGGTTGCGCGTGTCGAAGACTTTCTGCGACGCCGGACCAGCCTGTCGCTGACCGAACATAGCGACGAACTCGACGATCGCATTTCTGAAATCTCTGAGCTTCTGGGGCTTGCACCCGCTGCAATTGTCTGATGCGGCGACGCAGGTCATAAGCGGTTCGAGCACCGTCCACGTCTCGCGATAACGATCTGTCGTCTCGCTGACTAGACCGGTGGCAAACAGCGCGTCGACCTTGCGGTCAGACAAGCCGTTCCGAGCTTTCACCAGGATGGTCTCCTGCCGGCTCGTCCAGAAGGCTGACCGTCGACCGACTGCTGAGACAGCGGTTCGTCATTGTTCTAACCGCTGAGTGAAAGCACTGAAAAGGGCCTCGTCTTCTTCTTCTACGAGGTCCTGTCTGGCGTCTCTCGGTAAGCCGACAACATGCAGGACATGCAGGGCCCGATCGCCAGACCGGGCACACGAGTCTTTCAGAGTGGCTCAGTTTGCGCGAGCCATCGACAGAGGCCACAGTTGACAGATGGAATTCGACTTGGCTCAAACCGACGCACTTCTCTCCACCACTCGGGCGGTGCGTAAACGTCTCGACTTCGACCGCGAGGTCCCAGACGACGTCCTCCTCGAATGCCTCCAGCTTGCGGTACAAGCTCCCACGGGTTCGAACCGTCAGGGTTGGCGCTGGCTGGTTGTGCGAGATGCCGAAAAGAAAGAAGCGCTCGCCGACATCTACCGCCGTGTCGGCGGCGACTACCTCGCGACCGCAGCAGCCGAGGCCGAAAAAGGAAGCCAATCCGGACGAGTGATGGATTCAGCGAACTTCCTGGCACAGAAGCTCGGTGAGGTCCCCGTCATGGTCATCCCAATGATCGTTGGCCGCCTCGACGATGGCACCACCAACTCCGCCGCTGGTCTCTTCGGGTCAATCATCCCAGCAATGTGGAGCTTCCAACTGGCTCTCCGCAGCCGTGGACTTGGCAGTTGTTACACCACCCTGCACCTTGCTGCCGAGGCTGAAGCTGCCGAGTTGCTCGGTATCCCTGACCACATGAGCCAGGCAGGACTCCTGCCAGTGGCATACACCAAGGGGACCGACTTCAAGCCGGCCAAACGTGCACCGGTATCTGAGATCACGTTCCTCGACACCTACAAGAATCCGATCGTGAGTTAACGAGACATGCCGGTTCCTGTGCTCGAGACGGAGCGGTTGGTGCTGCGCGATTTCCGTGACGAGGACTTCGGACCAATGGCCGGCTTCTACGCCGACCCTGTTTCGTCGTTCTATGGGGGGCCATGCGGCCGCGAAGACGCATGGCGTAAGTTCGCGGTCTATCCCGGCCACTGGGCGTTGCGTGGTTATGGACCGTGGGCTCTCGAAGAGAAATCGACCGGCGAGTTTGTCGGTCTGAGCGGGTTGTGGTTTCCCGAAGGCTGGCCCGAACCCGAGATCACGTGGGCGCTGGTTCCGGCCCACCATGGCAAGGGTTACGCCACCGAAGCTGCTCGCCGTGCTCTGATCGCCGCGTACGAGGACTTTGACTGGCCGACTGCGGTCAGCGTTGTCGCCCTCGCGAATACGGCTTCGGCTCGTGTCGCTGAACGGCTCGGGGCCACCCTCGATGGCACCGTCGAGAACCGTTACGGCACCGCAGCCGTCTATCGACATGCTCCGCTCGACGACGTGCGCAGCAACAAGGAATCCCGGAGCAGTGAGCCATGACCAACGACTACGAAGTTGCGGTGATCGGTCGGGGCATGATCGGCGCAGCGGCAGCCCGCCATCTTGCAGAGACCGGCACCACCGTTGTCTTGATTGGCAGCGGCGAACCTGCCGACTACACGAACGCCGCCGGACCTTTCGCAAGCCACTACGACCAGGGCCGCATCACGCGTGTTAGTTCGGCCAGCGAGGTCTGGGCCGAACTGGCGGCACGCTCGATTGCTCGATACAGCGACATCGCTGCCAGGTCGGGTGTCTCATTCCACGAACCACGGGGTCTAGCCCAGGCGTCTGGTGACACCCAAGCCTCGATCGACAATGCTGTTACTCGAGGTGGGAACGCTCACCGTGTCGACCGGGACTGGCTTCGAAAAACCACGGGTATCGCAGTCCGCGAGTCACACCCCGGCGAGATCTTCTACGAGGGTGCACCCGCCGGAGTAATCGATCCGCGCCGCCTGGTTGCCGCTCAGGCACTGCTCGCCCAACGGGCTGGCGCTCACATCGTCGACGCCCCTGCCACCAAAATACACTCCCGGCGGCGCGGTGTTTCCATCGACTGTGGCACCACCGTCAGCGCCGACCACGTCATTCTGGCAACGGGTGCGTATGGCGCATCCCTGGTAGGTGTCGATCTCGCGATTGAACGCCGGCTGCGCACCATCGTGTTAGCGGAGCTCGGCGCTGGAGCCGAGATACCTACGTATATCGACGACGCTCCGGAGCACGACGATCTCGACGAGATCTACTGGGTACCTCCGCTGCTCTTCCCCGATGGCCGCACCATGCTGAAGATCGGTGGCAACTCGTTGCCGCTGATCGCTGCGGAGTCCGACAACGACATCACCGCGTGGTTCCGGACCGGTGGCTCCGAGGCTGAGACGCTGCCATTCCAGGACACCATCCGGTCGTTACTCCCCGATGCAACAATCACGTCGTGGGACCACAAGCCGTGTGTCGTGACCTACACCGACGCCGAGCTCCCCTATATCGGACAGGTCGACGATCGAATCATCGTGGCGCTTGGAGCGAGCGGATCCGGGGCGAAGTCGAGCGATGAGTTGGGCCGGCTTGCGGCAGCACTCACCAGATCAGCTGAGTGGACTGACTCCGTGCTCGATGCCGAGCAGTTTCATCCTCGACTTCGGTCGTAATCCAGCGTGCGCCCATCCGAGTAACGTGCTGGTGATTTCCCACCGCAGGGGATGTAATCATTCCCGGTGATTCACCCGGTGGTCCTACACTCACACGAGAAGCAGACCGTTGACCCGAGTTCGCGGTTTCTCGGAGGCACCTATGGTGAAGTTCATTGTCCAATTCGTGATCTTCTTTGTCATTTTTGTGCTGTCTCTGCTGCCCCTGAAGCGGGTGTCAACCATCATCAGCCGCCGCTTCAATCAAAAGAAGTGGCTGCGTGGCGCAGCAATCACGGCCTTCATCGTTGCTGGCCTCGGATGGAGCTCGCGAAATTTACAGCAGGCATGCCGCAGCGAACGTAACGACGGGTGTGTCGACATCGGCGGGGTCGGAAGCCAAGTTGTCGTCGCCGGCCTTTTCATCGTCTTCGCGCTGGCATCGGCTTACATGGCCTACAACGATTAAATATCGAGGTCTTGGCGTTAGGGCGTGAGCCGAGACCGGAGCTCAACGAAGGCGGCTTGTCCTGCTTCGCTGCGAGTCCAGCTGATGTAGTCAGGCCGTCCCCGTTCCCGAAAGAACGGGTTGGCGAAGATATCGGCCCATTCGGCAACCGGCTTCAACATGGAGCTGAACTCGGGATCGAAACCGGACCAGTTACGAGCGTGTTCTTCCGACCGGAAGAGGTTCATGCTCGCTCAACGGAATGGCCGACTGGCCGCATCACCGCCGACCATTTGGCTTGTATACCCGACCATCTCGGCCGGTTCGGTGACCAGGAGCTCCTCGTCACACAGTTCGATGGTCATCGACTCACCACAACAAAGACACGGTGCCTCGATGCGAATTGTTGATCCCGGGAAGAGCCAGCGCACGGCCAGCGATTCGAAACCTCATTGACCAAACCAGCCGTGTTTGTCGTCGACCGTGATCCGGTACTGGGTCGGCTGCACATTAAATGGGGGGAATGACGCCAAGAAATCCGTGCCCGGATGCATCCAGCCAGGTGTCATGGCCACCAGTTCGTGCATGAGCTCTCGGCCTTGCTCGATCTCGATATCAAGGCTGGACGCCAACTCGGTGAAATGAGGCGCCTGTGCGGTGGCGACAATCGACGACATGATCTCGGCATACGCCCGGTCGAGTAATTCAGTCATATAACCAGCATGTCACATCTGAGCACCGCCGGTCAGAGGCACGTTGCTTCACCACTATCCGCACGGCATTTGGGCACGCGGCATGCCCCGGCAAGACTCTCTTCCATGGAACCCACGTCGATCACGCTGCACACCGGATTCCCTGTGGGACACGTCGATGAAAGGATCTTTGGCGGCTTCCTCGAACATATGGGGCGATGCGTGTACGAGGGCGTGTACGAACCTGGTTCGATTCACGCCGATGAAACCGGGTTGCGGACCGATGTCCTCGGCGCCCTCGACCAGCTGAAGATGCCGGTCATGCGATACCCGGGTGGCAACTTCGTCTCCGGATACCACTGGGAAGACGGCGTCGGCGACAAGGCAGACCGCCCAACACTTCGAGAACTCGCGTGGTCGAGTATTGAAACCAACGAGTTCGGTACCGATGAGTTCATCGACTTGTGCCGCAAGATGGATTGGTCACCAATGCTGGCGGTCAACCTGGGCACGGGCACTCCTGAAGAAGCTCGGAATTGGGTCGAATACTGCAACGCCCCGACAGGCACGAAGTACGCCGACATGCGGGCCTCAAACGGCAGCGCCGAACCGCACCGCGTTCCCCTGTGGTGCCTGGGGAACGAGATGGACGGGCCATGGCAGCTCGGCCATGGCCCCGCCAGCGACTATGCGATACGAGCGTTGCAGGCAGCTCGGATGATGAAGAACGTCGACCGCAGCATTGAGCTCGTTGCGTCGGGCTCATCGATGGTGGAGCTCGATACCTACCTCGAGTGGGATCGACAGGTCCTCGAAGTCCTGGGCGGCGTCGCTCACTACATCAGCCTGCACCGTTACGTCGGCAACCCCACTGACGACACCGCAGACTTCCTGGCGGTGACAAACGCCATCGATGCTCAGATCGAAGCCACCGATTCGTTATGTCGTTATATCCAGGCGAAGCATGGCCACCGCCGTCGCGTGCTGCTGTGTTTCGACGAGTGGAATGTCTGGTACAAGAACATGGAGATGGAGGGTGCGAACAAGGTTGCGCCTCATTTGATCGAAGAGCGTTACAACCTCGAAGACGCATTGGTCGTTGCTGGTTTCCTGAACAGCTTCATCCGCCACGCCAACGTGGTGAAGATCGCCAATATCGCACAGATCGTCAACGTCATCGCTCCGATCCAGACGCGTGGTGACGACATGCTGGTCCAATCCATCTTCCACGTGTTCGCTCAATACGCCACCCGTCGAACGGGCATTTCATTGCAACCGTCGGTAAACGGCCCGACCTACGACAGCCCCACCTACGGCACCGTCGATCTGATCGACACCAGCGCCATCATCGATGGGGATCAGCTACACGTCTTCGTCACCAACCGCAGTCTCGATGAACCAGCCCCTGTGTCGATCACGCTCGCTGACCGCACGATCAGATCGCTTGCCAGCGCCGAAATCGTCACCGGCCAAGATCCAAAAGCCGAGAACACCTACGACAACCAGCAGGTGGTGGCCTCTAAGCCATTCGCCGATGTGGCGATCACTGATCGTGGGGCCACAACACTGCTGCCGCCTCTGTCGGCGACCGCTCTGACCTTCGACCTTGTTTCGTGAGTGCGCAGATCTAGAAGAGCGCCACCGGGTTAACTGGTGAGCCAGTGCCACCCTCGATCCGCAACGGGGCGATGGTAAACAGGAACGACCATCGGTCGTGGCGCTTGCATGCTTCGGCGAGTCGGTCGAGACGCAGATTGTCAAGCAAATGCACACCCATAGCGACGATCACACACTGATGAATCGGCATAGCCCATTCCGAAGGATGCAGACCAGGCAAGACATCGCTCACTCCGTCACTTCCCAGCACAGCAACGCCCCGTTCGTGCAACCACGGAATGCACTCAGGGTGCAAGCCAGCAAGACCGTCGGCAAACGGATGCCAGGGACCAGTATCAGCCCGGCGGGCATCACGCCCGGTTCCGATAAGCAGGATGTCGCCGACACCGACCTGCACCCCTTGCGTTGCCTCGGCCGCTTCGAGATCGGCGACCATGACCGGTGTCCCCGGTTCGAGATGGGTTGTGTTGTGGAGCCCTGGAATATCGAGCAGCACTCCCCTGCCAACCACACCATCTTTGGCGCACATGATGCTGCCCCGGCGAGCACCGGTGCTCTTGACCTCGGCGGCCCCGAAACCGTTATACATCTGTTCGTCGACAAACACATGACACAGTGCGTCGATATGACTTGTGGACATGCCATGAAACTGGACGCCAACAAAGTCGCTGGTGGATTCCATCCCCAGACCAGGAATCACGCAGTCATCGCCGCCACGAACCATCATGTGCATCGCCGGGTAGGGCGTCTCGACGTTCGGCTTCACCGGGAGCTCACGAGAACAGCTGACCGACTCGCCGCCAGTCACTTCTGATGCCGCCGCTGCGATGTGCTCCGCAGTGATCAGATTGAGCGCGCCCGCCTCGTCGTCGGGGCCCCAGCGACCCCAATTCTTGACCGACTCAAACATCGCCCGCAGTTCATCGTTGCTGTACCACTCGTTCCCCACACCAAACTTTGCCACACCGTCGTCCGGCCTGCGTCGGCCACCAGGACGATTACTTCTGTCTCGAAGGCAAGACCTCGCCGAGGTCGAGATTCCCCAGCAGGACATCCGCGATGAAGTGAATATGGGTTTCCGCCGAAGCCAGGAGCGGGAGTTCAGATACATGTTCTTGTTGGACCAGCAGCTCGATCTCTGTGCAACCAAGAATGCACGCCTCGACACCCTGCGCCCCAAGTGATCGAATCGCGTCGACGATGGTCGCCCGCGATTCGGGACGAAACTCATTAAACGACAACTCTTCGTAGATGATCCGATAGATCTCCGCTCTGACCGCAGCATCTTTGGGAATCACCGTGGTGATCCCGTGACGGGCTAGCCGGTCATGCAGATACGACTCTTCCATCGTCGGTTGTGTTCCTACCAGACCAACCTGGCTGACACCCAGTTGTTTCAGTTGGTGAGCGCTGCAGTCTGCGATGTGCAAGATGTCGAGATCCGGATGTGCCGTCTCGACTGCCGGAACGCAGATATGCCCGGTATTCGAAGCGATCACGAGCAAATCACACCCGGTTGCCACCAGCTTGTCCACTCCTGCCAGCAGAAAGGTCGCGACCTTGTCAAACGCCTTGTTGGTCAGATGGAACGCGTACTCATCGCAATCGACAGACACCATGGTGATCGGCGGATTGGGTGGCATCAGGTGCCCGACTTGGGTCTCAGCTAACACCCGTTCATGAATGCCTCGGTAGTAGTCGAGGCCGGACACGTAGGAAATGCCGGTAAGAATCCCGAGTTTCAATGACATGAGTACGCCAGTCTCTCACCGATCTGTCGGCCTCGAGATATTGGCCTGTTACTGGACCGTCGACGGCAGCTCGGTGATGTCGTTCTTCCCACTGACATCGGCGCCACTCGCCAGGAACAATGTGCGATGCACCATGCTGTGCAGTCCCATCTCCTCGGCTTGGCGCTTCGCCAGCTCCCGGTCGTAATGCGAAGTGGCTGGCATATACCGAAACGCCAGCCCGCCCCGGCGCCGTCCTGAAGTATTCGGGTTGGCGCCATGGATCATGTACACGTCGTGCAGCGAGAACTGGCCCGGCTCGAGGATCAGAGATCGTGGTGGCGTTGGGCCCCGCTGCTCGGCTGAGAGCTCCTGATTCAGAATCAGCTCACGGCTGTCGTTGCGGGCATGTTCGTGCAGGACCCGGTCACGGTGAGACCCGGGGATTACCCGCAGGCAACCGTTGTGCTCATCGACCGGGTCGATGGCGATCCATGCGGTGACGGTGGCAAGCGGCCGGATCGGCCAATACTGTCCGTCCTGGTGCCATGGCGTCGCCCGGCCGCTGGTTGCGGCTTTGCAGAACAAACCCGAACCCCACAGAATCACGTCGTCGCCGATCAAGTCTCTGACCGACCCAAGGATCTCGTCCAGTAGAGCAAACCGGATCCACGACGGTTCGTGATCGAGCACGTTGGGCACGAAGTCGACGTCTCGTCGCGCACTCGCAGCGACATGCACATCCAGGCTGGCCGCCAGGTCTGCGACAGCGGCACGACCGAGTCGGCATTGCGGAACGACGACACCATCGGTTTCGAACTGTTCGATTTCCGTCGGTGTTAATGCCATCACATCATGGTTGCACCGCCAGCCAGCTGATGGACAATCTCATGCCACAAACACAGACCACCGACCACCGTTTAGGTATGAGATGCGGGTGGTGGTTAGTGGTTGAGCACGTCGGCCAACGTCGCTGGGTCCATACTTCCGCCGCTGACAATGCATGCGGTGTCACCCCGATGGTCTCGACCCACCTGAAGTGCACCGGCCAAGGCGAGTGCGCCAGCCCCCTCGGCCACGACCTTGTTCTCGACCGCCAGCATTCGCACAGCGTCTCTGAGTTCGTCCTCTTGGACGGTGATCACTTCGTCGACCACCGATTCCAACAACGGGTACAGCTCGTCGACCACTACTGGCAGGGAGATGTCGCTGAGCGAGTCGCCCATCTCAACCCATACTGGTCCGCCGGCCTCGAGCGCACCCGAGAGCGCCTGGCATGAGTCAACCTGGACCGCCACCACTCGACACGAAGAATTCAGGGCTCGGATCGCAGATCCAACGCCGGCAACGAGCCCGCCGCCACCCATGGGCACAAACAACGAGTCCAGGTCCGGGCGCTCCTGAAGAATCTCTACCGCGACGGTGGCGTTTCCCGCGATCATCAGCGGGTCACCCCACGGATTCAGATACGCCTCGGGTTGTTCCGTCCACCCCGCAGCAAAGATGAAGTCCAAGAGATCGTCCATCGACACCGGCACCGTGTCGACGCCATACCTATGGATTGCGTCGAGTTTGGCTTGCGGCGTGCGGTCGGGCACCAGGGTCTTCGCCTTGCAGCCGAATCGGAGTGCCGCATACCCCAGCGCCTGAGCAGTGTTCCCAGCACTATGAGTGTTGAGCCCCGCAGCCCGCTCGGCATGTGTCAGATGAGAAAGCCAGTTATGTACGCCACGGATCTTGAACGAACCAACGTCCTGAAGCATCTCCAGCTTCAGATGGATACCCAGCGACTCCTCGGGGAGACCGTACGAACGAAGTGGGACCAGTGGCGTGTTTCTGGCGACGCCAGCGATGGTTCGTGCCGCCTCTTGGATGACTTCCATGGACACGGGCTCGATTACCGAACCGCCCCACCCAGTCTTCGGCTCCGTCTGCGATGCTTCCGATGTCGTTGCGGTCCCGTCCATCTGTGCAGGCTAGCCGTGGGTCCAGACGGCCTCGGAGCCACGAAACAAGGAACCCCACCAGAATGACGCTTCGCTGCCAACCGGGCGCCGAAGATTACTTTCGTGCTTTTTCGACCGTTGGCCCACCGGCCTCCCGCCACGCGGGCATCCCCCCGGACAACTGCGCGACATTGGCGACACCCATGTCCTGCAATGCCTTGGCCGAGAGCGCGGACCGGGGGTCGCCATTGCAGAACAGAACGTACGTCTTGTCTGGATCGGCGTACATCTCGCGGTGATACGGGCTGGTTGGATCAAACCAAAACTCGATCATCCCCCGTGGCGCATGGTGTGATCCAACGATCGTGTCACTCTGCTCGACCTCTCGAATATCTCGCACGTCAACGAAGACCACGGCGTCATCGCTGATCAGCCCGACTGCCTCGGTGGCGCGGATGCTGTTCACTTCCGCAAGGGCCTGTTCGGCCAGTTCCATGATGCCCATCGTTCCCTCGTCTATTTCTATTCTCGCAGTGGACACTCAACACTACGGTCACAACGGCGGCGGACTGTGATTGCAAAGCAGCACTCCAGACCATTCATTCACCAGTAGGCCCGCCCACGATCCGGCGAATGCCGGAAGCGAGGCGGCGGATCGTCAGAGTTGTCGAGCGAAGACGCTGAGTGCAGCTACCCGTCGACTGCGGTCAAAACAAAAACGTCGAGGTCTCGGTTGGCACGACGTCCATAGTCAGCAAGGCCGGGGAACAAGGCCGTTCCGGTGCCAAGAATGGCATCGGCTTCCTCGTCGGATGCCTCGCGAGCAATGACGTCGACGGTCTTGCCGCCGTGCTCGATGGTCGCCTGGGGATTTGCACGAAGGTTGTGCACCCATGCTGGCACCGACGTCACGCCAAAATTCCCAGACTGCAGTCCATAGTCATCACCGTAGGGAATACCAAGTACTGGGTTCGTACGGAGCTGACCGCTCGTGGCTCCTGTAGTCGTGAGCATGATGATTGGTAGACCAGTCAGCATCTCGGTGCTCGTTTGGCGGCCACCTGAGAGCTTCGATGTGAGATTGTCGAGCGGCGGCGCAATTCTTGCGAGCACTGCCCCGCCCACGCTGCTACCTGCAACCTTGTGCACGACCCGCTGGATCGCATTCGGCCGTGGCACGTTCGAACCAAGCTGACTCTGTATCCCCATAAGCATGTCCTAGGCCATTGGCAACGAGGTGTCAAGGAGCAGCAGAACCCTTCGGAGGACTCGCAAACCGCTGAACCCATTCACGACCCGGCGAATGCCGGAAGCGAAACGGCGGATCGTTGGAGCCGCCGAGCGGAGACCGAGCGGAGACCGAGCGGAGATGAGCGGAATCGAACCGCCAACCCCTTCGTTGCGAACGAAGTGCTCTAGCCAACTGAGCTACATCCCCGAGTTGTTGGCAGTTTAGACACGCGGTCCGCAGAGCTGTGATGTCGCTGCTGAACAGTGAACCTGGTGCTAGCGGTACTGCTGGACCTGGGCGACGATCCCTGCAACATCGAGGCCGACCAGGCCAAGAAGTTCGTCGGGATCTCCGTGGGGCAGATAGGTGTCGGGTAGGCCCATGACTCGCACGAGCGGGGGCGTGTCGAAGTCGGCCAGTCGCGCAGCGATCATCGAACCGACGCCGCCCGCAGCGAGTCCATCTTCGATGGTCACGACCAGGTCATGTGATGCGGCGTCGGCCAGCATGGCGACATCGAGCGGCTTGATACAACGAACGTCGTAGAGCGTGGCCGCGATGCCGTCGGCCTGCAGTTCAGCTGCTGCAGTCTCGGCCGCCTCGACCATCTTGCCAACGGCGAGAATGCACACACCTGAACCGGACATGATCTTGCGTGCCTCCCGACCAGTACCGACTTCGTGTTCGTTCACGAAACGAGCGCTGGTGCGGGGCCAACGAATAGCGACAGGACCATCGGCCATATCAAGCGCGTCGTCGAGCATGACCTGGACTTCTTGATACGACGACGGTGCCAACATGGTCATTCCCGGGACCTTGGTGAGCAGCACCATGTCGATCACTCCGTGCGCAGACGCCCCATCCGGACCGGTTACTCCGGCACGGTCTACGCAAAAGATGACGGGCAGCTTGTGCAGTCCAACATCGAGCAGGACCTGGTCGATAGCCCGGGTCAGGAAGCTGCTGTAAATCGCTACGACCGGTCGGAGGCCGCCCATGGCCATACCTGCAGCAGATGTGACTGCGTGCTGTTCGGCGATACCAACATCAAACGCACGATCCGGGAACCGTTCTGCGAACGGAAGCAGACCGGTGCTGTCGGGCATTGCTGCGGTCAACGCAACGAGCTCAGGAACCCGTTCACCAGCCTTGACCAAGGCTTCGGCGAACGCTTCGGTGTATTTGCCTCGAGGCGGGGCCGTCGAAGATGCCGCTGCTGACACCGCTGACTTTGCGCCGTTGCTGAACGGCCCGGTGTCGTGCATATGTTTGACCGAGTCATTCTCGGCTGGGGCATATCCCCGACCCTTCTGGGTCACGACGTGAACAACGACGGGGCCAGCGATCTTGGCAGCATTGCCGAGTGCCTCTTCAAGGCCTGCAATGTCGTGGCCGTCGAAGGGCCCGGTGTACCGCACGCCTAGGTTCTCGAAAAACGATGTGGGCTCCCACATCTCGCGCACCGCAGCCTTGGCGGCATCCATCGCTCTTTCGACCTCGCGCCCAACAACCGGCACGTCGCTGATAAGCCGTTCGAGGCGGTTCTGTTGGCGAACAAACTTTGGGTTCACCCGGAGCCTGGCCAGGCTTTCGCCCAGCTTTGACACGGTGGGCGCATAGGAACGACCGTTGTCGTTCAGCACGATCGTGACATCGCTGCCAGCATGGCCGAGGTTGTTCAGTCCTTCGAATGCCATGCCGCCGGTCATCGAACCGTCGCCGATCACAGCAACGATTTTGCGGGTGTTCTGCGGTGTGCGTTGGAAAGCCGCTGCCAGGCCATGGGCATAACTCATGGCAGTCGATGCGTGGCTGTTCTCGATCCAGTCGTGTGGACTCTCGGCCTGCGATGGATAACCGGACATGCCGCCGGTCTGGCGCAGCGTCTCGAAGTCGTTGACCCGGCCGGTGAGCATCTTGTGCACGTAGGCCTGGTGGCCAGTGTCATAGAGCAACACATCGTGGGGTGAGTCGAAGACTCGATGAAGCGCAACGGTGAGCTCGACGATGCCCAGATTCGAACCAAGATGGCCGCCTTGCACCGCGACAGCATCGAGGATCGTGTCGCGCAACTCTTGACACAGCTGTTCAAGCTGGGCTGGCGACAAGCGACGTAAGTCGGACGGTTGGGTGATCTGACTAAGTAACACCACGCACCACGCTACTGCCGAAATCGCCGGAGCCCGAGTCGATCGACACGGGATCTGGCGTGAGCCCTGTGCCGCTCGTCACCCGTTCGTACCCCAAACTGGCCAGATAACCGAACCCGACAACGGCCACGCCACCCACGCCATCGATCCAGTAGTGGTTGGCCGTCACGACAATCGCGAACATGGTCTGTAGCGGATAGGAAGCAGCGAGGATCTTGGCCGGGGTCGAACGCAGCCGTGGCACCAGGATGAGCGCACACCACAACGCCCACCCAATATGCAGACTCGGCATGGCCGCATACTGATTCGAGATCGTTTCTAACCCAGATGTCTCAAACGACCAGATACCGCCGACCTCGATGACGGTGTCAACAAACTGTTCATTGGGGCGACATGCCCCATACGTGCCGCAGTTGCCGAGCAAACGGGGCGGCATAAGTGGAAAGGCTGCAAAGCCGACCACAGCCGAGGCAGTCGCTATCATGCCCGCCCGACGCCAGAAGCGGTACTCGTCTGGGAAACGCCGATAGAGCCAAATCAGCACAACGAACGTGACGAGAAAATGGAAGGCGCCATAGAACAGGTTCCAGAACTGGATGAACACGGTGGCGTCGATGAAAATGGCTTGCACATCTGCCTCGATGTACAGACCCATGGCCTTTTCAATATCGATGATGTAGTCAGCGTTTTGTGCAGCGACCCCGGGGCTGACCGCTGCTGAACCGAATAGGTTGCGGACCATCGAGTATGCGACATAAACACCACTGACCAAGCCGACTTCGACCCAGAACCGCAAGCCAGCTTCATTGCGAGCCGAGACATGGCTAGAGAGGCTCAAGTGAGCTCCGCTGCCGCCTCATCGGGGGCCTGGTCTGACGTCTTATTGAAAACCAGCGATGGGAGCCCAAACAGCGACGTGATAATCGTGAGCGCGTAGATCGTCAGTCCCAACGCAACCGCCTCTTCACGGGGAACACCAAGTTCGCCCAGGAACAGGGCCAACGCCCCTTCGCGAACACCCAACCCACCAATACCCAGTGGCAAAACCTGCACGATGAGCACCGCAGGCACGAACGCTAAGGCAGCGCGAAAGCCGAACCCTTCGATCCCAATCGAATGGGATGCACACCAGAAGGCGAGCACCAACATGCCCTGATAGGCCGCTCCACTAGCCAGGATGCGGCCAACCTCGCGTGGTTTGTTGCGCAGCACGTCTATCCCCGAGTGGACGGCATGCAGCCACGCAAGCGAATTCTCGTAACGGGCGAGAAGCCGACCGCTGTAATCGTTGCCAGCGGCGATGATGATGACAAGAAGCACAAACAATGTCACAACTGCAGCAGAAACGGCACCGCTGGTCGCTGCGCCGAGCGAGCGGAGATTGGCGTCGAGTGCCAAACCAAGAAAGATCGAGGCCGGCAGGACCATCCAGCCGCTAAGCCGTTCAAGGATCACCGTGGTGAAACTCGTCGGACGATCACCAGTGTCCTTGCCGAGGCGTGACACCCGAATGACATCACCGCCGACAGTGGTCGGGAGGAAGCTCGATACGAACTGACCTGCGAAGTTGTGCCAGACGAGACGCCAGGTTGGCACGTCAAGGTTGAGTGCCTCGCAGACTTGCTTCCACCGCAGAGCGGCGAGTACCACCGAACCAATCACACAAGCAAGCGCAGCGACGAGCCAGGCCACGGCCTGACCGTCGTCGGGCCACAAAATGCCGAAATCGACATCAACCCATATAAACAGGAACACCAGTAGACCAGCGCTTACGCCGAGGCGTAACAGCAGTATGAGGGCGGACTTCTTCGTCATGACCGGAGTCAGCCTCTACTCCGAAGACCCGCTGGCCTTGGCCAGGAACGGCTGGACCTCGACAAGAACACGAACGACTCGGCCGTTAGCAAGTTCGTGATTCTGGTCATCAAGGGCAGACACGACACAAACATAACGGCGGCCTTCGACCCGCTCAAGAGTGGCAATGATGGTGATCACACAGCCGGCCGATGCGGCCCGGATGTGGTCGAGCTGCACCCGCATAGCAACCGATGTGGAGCCTTGAGGAACACCCGGTGCTAACAATTCAAAACTCGCCTGGTCACACCACGCGAAAAGTTGCGAGGTTGCCAAAACCGGAACGTCGCCCGTTCCCGCACTGATGGCAGTGTCAGAATCGGCCACAATCTTTTGGTCGCGGGTCTGTGCCCCCGGTTCGATGTGCACCTGGGTACGATACGGCATACCTCGCCACTGAACGACCACCGTGGCGGCACCGCTGCGTTCGCTGTTGCTCGCAACAGCCGAGGAGGATCGTGATCGATCAGGCATTGCTGGAAAAGACTCTCACTACCGCCACCGGGCGTGGTGGCGAGTTTGCTGAAATATTCGTCGAGGATCGGCAGTCATCTGGCGCCCTCCTTGACGATGACCGCATCGAGGAGTTGACGTCCGGCCGTAGCCGTGGCGCTGGCATCCGGGTGCTCGTCGGCGACTCAACCGGATTTGCGCACACTGCTGATCTGAGTGAATCAGGTCTGTTGATCGCAGCCAAGGCTGCAGCCGACGCGGCCCGAGATGGCAACGGCGGTGTCACCACTGTTGACCTGTCGATGCAGACCGTGTCGTCTCCAAGCCCGATTGCGATCTATCCCGCCTCGGTAGCCAAACAGCGCAAAGTCGAACTTCTCAACCTGGCAAACGACGCGGCTCGCGGCGTGGGTGATGCGATTTCACAGGTGTCTGTCGGTTACGGAGACGTCCGGCGTCGTATTCAGATCGCCAACAGCGACGGCCTGCTTACTGGCGACGACCAGGTCAAGACCCGGTTCTCGGTCTCCTGTGTCGCCAACGGCGATGCGGGCATGCAGACCGGGCGTGAATCGGTCGGCCACACCATGGGCTTCGAACTCTTCGACCAGTACGACGTGACCGACATTGCTCGCAAGGCAGCCGAGCGTGCGCTCACCAAACTTCTGGCCCGCCCTGCTCCGTCGGGCACGGTCACCACGGTGATCGGCAAAGGCGGCGGTGGTGTGTTGTTCCACGAAGCTTGCGGCCACGGCCTCGAAGCCGACCACGTCGCAAAACAGTCAACAGTTTTTGCTGGCCGTGTTGGTGAACTTGTTGCCAGCCCGCTGGTCACCATGATCGACGACGGCACCATGGCCCACGAATGGGGCGCCTTCGCTATCGACGACGAGGGTCGTCCGGCCCAGCGCAATGTCCTGATCGAAGATGGTGTGCTCATCGACTTCATGTGGGACGAACTCCGGGCCCGGGCCGAAGGCCGAGCCAGTAGCGGCAACGGCCGCCGCCAGAGCTACAAGCACCTACCTATGGTCCGCATGACCAACACCTACATCGCCAACGGTGAAACCGACCCAGGAGACATCATCGCCGATACCGACTCGGGCATCTTCGTGGCCCAGCTTGGCGGCGGCCAGGTCAATACGGTCAATGGCGACTTCGTCTTTGGTATGACCGAGGCCTATCTCATTGAGAATGGCAAGATCACCGAGCCGATCCGCGAAGGCAACCTGATCGGCAACGGCCCCGAGGTCCTGACCAGCATCGACGCCCTCGGCAACGACTTCGAAATGGGAAGTCCTGGCACCTGCGGCAAAGACGGCCAAGGCGTAGCGGTTGGCGACGGCACCCCAACGCTGAGGGTCCCTGCGTTGACCGTCGGCGGCACGGCAGCGTAGGACCACCCATGCTTGACGAACTTCTTGCTCTTGGCGATCGCGTCGTCGCCCGCGCCAAACCCGGCGAACAAATCGAAGCCATCGTGGTCAACGAGACCGACACGGAGGTCCGCGTCTTCGACGGCGACGTCGAGTCGTTCACCTCAGCGACGTCACAAGGCATTGGTATACGAGTCATCAACAACCAGCGTCAGGGTTTCGCCTGGGCCGGCTCCCTCGACCCCGACGTCATCGATTCCACACTCAGCGAAGCACGAGACAACGCAACCTTTGGCTCGGTTGACCCCGACTTGGACCTCGCCGAACCCGATGGTGTGCCGATGGCCGAGCTCGACCTCTACGACGAATCGGTCAATACCTTCGAGACCGATGCCAAGATCGCTCTCGCCCTCGAACTCGAAGCGATGACCAACGGCCGCGACCCTCGGGTCATGCTGGTCGAGTCCGTCGACTTTGCCGACAGTGTTGGCCATGCGGCGGTTGTCTCCACCAAGGGCATCCGCATGGGTGACCGCGACAGCGGTTCGTATGTGACCGCCACCGTGATCGCTGGCGGCGAAGACGAAACCCAAGTCGGGTTTGGTTATTCGGTTCACCGAGACCCGCGCCAGCTCGATCTTGACTACGCATCACAGATGGCCGTCGAGCGCTCAACTCGCCTCCTGGGCGCCATCAAACCGCCAACCGAACGACTCACTGTGGTCCTCGACCCAATGGTTACCGCTCAGTTCCTTGGCATCATCGGTTCAACCCTGTCTGGCGAAGCGTTGCTGAAGGGCCGGTCATTGTTCGCCGACCGCTTGGGCGACACGGTGGCAGCGGCCACCATCACGCTGGTCGATGACCCGACGAACCCCAAAGCCTTCACCGCATCGGAAGCCGACGGCGAGGGTTTGGCCACCCGTCGAAACGTGCTGATCGACCAGGGCCGGCTGAACATGTTCGTGCACAACAGCTACACCGGCCGCCGACTCGACGCAGCGTCCACCGGTAACGCAGTACGGGGTTACTCCTCGACACCCGGTGTTGGCACCATTGCCCTATCCCTGGTGCCGGGCGAACGGGCCCAGGCCGACATCATCGCTGGCATCGACAACGGCGTGCTCATCCAAGGCGTTTCTGGTCTGCACTCTGGTGTGAACCCGATCAGCGGCGATTTTTCCACCGGCGCTGATGGCCTGCGTATCCGCAACGGCGAGTTGGCCGAACCACTCCGCGAGTTCACCATTGGTTCCACCTTGCAGCGCATGTTGCTCGACGTGATCGAGGTTGGCGGCGATATCGAATGGTTGCCCAGCAGCGCGGCTGGCCTCTCGCTTGCTGTTGGTGATATCACTCTCAGCGGCGCCTGAGTCAACCACACTTCCCTCATGTCGATTTTCCGGGCGATTGTCCTCGGTATTGTCCAGGGACTGACCGAGTTCCTGCCGGTGTCGTCGAGCGGCCACCTCCAACTGGTGCCGTGGTTGTTCGACTGGAATGACTTCGAAGGCAACGACGAGCTCGCAAACGCGTTTGACGTTGCCCTCCACCTGGGCACCCTGGTTGGCGCTGTGGCGTACTTCTGGGGCGATATCTGGCGTTATCTCAAGGCTGGTGTCGGGTCATTACACGCAGCTAATCGTGTCGACGGCCTGTCGACCGATGCCCGAGTGGGGTGGCTGCTGATCGTGGCCACCATTCCCGCTGGCATCACTGGTGTGCTGCTCGAAGAGGTTCTTGCGAGCGATGACAAGATCTGGCTCACCGCTGCCGCCCTGGCCGTATTCGGCATCGTTCTGGCAGTAGCTGACCGTCTGCCCGGCGAACGCGACGTAGATTCCTTCCGACTCAAGGATGCTCTTGCGATCGGTATTGGCCAGGCGCTCGCGCTTCAGCCTGGAGTATCGCGTTCTGGTATCACCATCACTGTGGCCCGAGTACTCAAGTTCGACCGAGTACACGCCGCCCGATTGTCGTTTCTCATGAGCCTGCCAATCATCGCTGGTGCTGGTGTCTTCAAATATCTCGACATCGGTGGCCTCGACGGCGTCCCCTCAGACATGAAGGGCGCATTCGCTGCGGGCATGATTGCTTCGGCCATCACAGGCTTCCTTGCGGTCTGGGGTTTGATCAAGCTGCTGGCCAAGGTCACCTTCGATGGCTTCGCTTTGTACCGCGTGGTCGCCGCCATCGGCATCTTCGCTGTTCTCTTCGCCCGCTAAAACACGTATCTGTTCGGTTGTCAGCCAATACGAGTGACGATCACCGGACGCAGCGATGCTGCGGTTGCTCGTTCAATCTGGCCGTTTGGCACCGCCACCGTGATATCTCGTTCAGAGAACGCGAGTACAGAAACGTGTTCAGCGACTCGGCGACTCGATAGATCAGCACCGTCCACGATCCAGAGGTCCACCAAGTCGCCCTCGACCAGCAGCGGCGACTGGACGGCCACCGGCAACGTGAGCGCCGCTGTCGATGACCCACCGCTACTGCGGCCTGGCAGCGTTAGCCGAGTACTCAACACGACCTCGCCGGGGTACAGCGCCACTTTGGCCAGGCTGTCTGGTGAGACATACGACGCTGCATCTGGTGGCGTCAGGGCAAGGGGAAGACGACGGATCTCGGTCGCGCCCATCACCGGCTCCCCCGGCGCAACTGGTTCGGTCACGACCACAACCGCTGCCGGCTCACCCCATTCGGCACGTTGCCCGTCCAACACTGCGGCTTTGGCCGAAACCGTCGTGACCATGGCAAGACCCACGGCGCCCACGACACCAGCCTGGACAAGGCGGTGCCGAATAAGCCGCCGAACGAGCGACGGGGCCCAAACCACACGAAGCGAACGAGTCCGTTGACGAACACGCATGTCCGCCTCCCTTACTGACTAGCAGAATGTTGGGGAAGCAGAATGTGGGGAAAGAGCGGTTCTCGCTAGTCCGAGGACGACGAAGACGATGTCGAACTTGAACTCGAGGAATCCGACTTCGACGTGGAACCGGACGAATCCGACTTCGTTGTCGAACTCGACGAGTCTGACTTTTCCGTCGAACTCGACGAATCAGACCCCGACGAAGACGGTGTAGTCGACGAGGACGAACCCCGGCTGTCGTTCTTGTAGAAACCGGTTCCCTTAAAGGTAATACCAGGCGCGCTGAACACCTTTGTTACCTTGCCGCGACCACTTTTGGCGCAGCCTTCAGGGCTGCGGCCAGACTTCTTGGTCGGGCATTTTGCGAGGGTGTCTTCAGAGAATGCTTGTTGGAGCTCGAAGTCGAGTCCACAAGTCTCACAGTGATAGTCGTATGTCGGCATAGCGCAGATGAGAGACTAGCGGAAGTGGATTTCGATTGGCTCCTCGTGGTCGGTGCATTTTTCTTGGGCACCTTCCCGTCTGCACTCTTGATTGGTCGTATCGTCGGCCACAATCCGACGCGCGAAGGGTCGGGAAATCCCGGCGCAACCAACATGTTTCGCATCGCCGGACTAAAGGCCGGAGGTGCGACCCTGGTCATCGACGTAGCCAAGGCCCTCATTGCTGCCTGGCTCGGACAGTGGCTCGGCGGCACCACGCTGGCTGCGGCATGTGGCGCAGCGGCAGTTATCGGACACATTTTCCCGCCCGTCCGTTCCAGCCGAGGCGGCAAGGGGGTCGCTTGTTTCGGCGGCATGACCATCGGTGCCTGGCCGATCCTGGCCCCCATCGCACTCGTCGTGTGGATCGGAAGCGCCAAGCTGTCGGGTCACTCGTTCATCGGCGCGATGACAGGCACTCCAACAGTCGCGATCGGCACCATGGTGATGGGCCGTCCGATCGCCGAGGTCCTGATCGCCTGGGGCATCACCGTGCTGATCGTCGCACGACACCACACAAACATTCGAGCCTTCTTCGCTGCTCGCGCGGACTGACAGGTTCGACCGCCCCAACACCCGGTGACCCACGAGCCCACCACTAACCTGAACACATGCCAAAAGTACGCAAGGCAGTCATTCCAGCAGCTGGGCTCGGAACCAGGTTCCTTCCTGCCACTAAGGCAGTGCCCAAGGAAATGCTTCCCATTGTCGATAAGCCGGCAATTCAGTATGTGATCGAGGAAGCGATCGGCGCCGGGATAGAAGACATCCTGGTCATCACCGCGCCGTCAAAGAAGGCACTCGAGGATCATTTCGATACGAACTATGAGCTCGAGGGGTTGCTCGAGGCCCGAGGCAAGCGCGACATGCTTGCGCTGGTGCAGAACATTTCGTCGATGATCAAGCTGCACTTCACCCGCCAAGGTCGCCCACTTGGGTTAGGCCATGCAATTGGCATGGCCCGCAGTTTTGTTGGCGACGAACCTTTTGCTGTGCTGTTGCCCGATGACATCCTGGTCGACGACGGTGCACTCCTAAGCCGGATGATCGAGGTGCACGCCGAGACCCAATCCGCAGTCATCGCTGCTGGCCATTATCCGCTTGAAGAAGTCACCTCCTACGGCGTAATCGAACCGATCAGCATCGACGGCGATCGCATCGAGGTCCGAGATATTGTCGAAAAACCACCGATCGAAGAGGCCGCATCGAACTATGGCCTTGCCCCCGGAAGGTATGTCTTCCCTCCGTCGGTTTTCGACGAGATCGATGCGACCCCACCTGGGGTTGGCGGCGAGATACAGATCACCGATGCGATCGCAGCGATGATCGACAAGGGCGGCGTAACCGCGTGTTTGAACTCAGGCAAACGGTATGACGCCGGCCAGAAGCTCGACTATCTACGAGCCAATATCGAGATTGCCCTCACCCATCCCGAACTTGGCGCTGACTTCCGCAAACTACTAGCGACGATCGTGAAAGAACAGGGCATCGCATGATTCCGTTACATGAGGCACAGGCATACGTGCTTGCTGGTTGTTCACCGTTGGACACAACCACCACGACTGCCACCAACGCACTGGGTCTCGTTACCGGTGAGCCAATCAACTGCAACGAATTTGTGCCGCCGTTCAACAACACCGCGGTCGATGGTTACGCGGTCATGGCCGCTGACACCGCAGCAGCGCCGGTCAACCTGCAGGTCGTTGGAGCAATCGCTGCCGGCGAAGCTCCGTCTACACCGATCACGCCGGGCACCGCGATCCGCATCATGACCGGCGCCCCCTTACCCGAGGGCGCCGACGCCATCGTGATGGTCGAGGAGACCACCACCAACGACGACGCCACCGTCGTGACCATCCACACCGGAGTCGAAGCCGGCGCGGCCGTGCGTCGAGCTGGCGAAGACATGCAACCGGGTCAGCAAGTTTTTGACAGTGGCACCTTGTTGCAGCCTGGCCACCTCGGCGTGTTGGCCACCCTGGGTATCGAGTCGATCGCTACACACCGCCGTCCGCTTGTCGGCGTGATCTCGACTGGCGATGAACTTGTCGAAGGGCCTCAACCTCTTGCACCCGGCCAGATTCGCGATTCGAACCGGCGCACGCTGCTGTCGATGGTCACCCAGAGCGGTTGTACCGCAGTGGACCTCGGCCTCATTCGCGACGACGAAGACGCGGTAGAAGCAGCGCTACGCAGCGGCGCCGAACAGTGTGACGCCATCATCACCAGTGGTGGCGTCAGCATGGGCGACTTCGACTACGTGAAGCTTGTGCTCAGCCGCATCGCTGACATGCGGTGGATGCAGATCGCTATCAAACCAGCGAAGCCAATGGCCTTTGGCACGCTCGATGGCACCCCGGTGTTTGGGCTTCCCGGTAACCCGGTGTCGTCGATGGTTTCGTATGAACTCCTGGCACGACCGGGTCTGCGCAAGTTGCTGGGGTTGACCGGCGATGCTCTTCACCGGCCCCGCATTCGAGCTACGGCCGAGGAGTCGCTGTCCCGTCGCCCGGATGGCAAAACCCATTTTGCCCGCGTCAATCTGCGGTGGGTCGACGGCACACCACTGATCAAATCTGCTGGCGGGCAGGGCTCACATCAACTGTCAGCGATGGCGGGCGCTGACGCGCTCGCAGCGTTGCCCGATGGCAACGGCCTCGCTCCGGGCGACACTGCCGAGATCATTGTTTTGCACGGCGACTGAACGAACGGGTGAAGATCTGCGATGCTCACCCATGCATGCAGGGGTCACAAACAGCAGAACCCTGCGCACAAACCGTTCAATTGCCCTCGCTACCAGCTAGAACTAGTCCCCGATGAAGACCGACTACACGCCTGACAACACCAAGTCATCGATCGCGATCCTGCTCGCGCTCGCTGTTGTCGTCACCGCGATCGCTGCGGTTATTGGCCTGAGCGAGAAGCCCGACGTCTCCATCATCGTGATCAGCCCCGCTGGTGAATCACCGGTCCTTGCCGTACCTGCAGACACGTTCGGCTTTCCAGCCGCCGACGGCGACAACGCCAACGACAATGGCACGACTGTCGAGCTCGACGAACTCGGCGATCCCATCGATGATCTCGGCGACGACTCGCCGCAAATGTCCGACGACAGCCAGACCGACGCCATCGACCAACGAATCGTCCCCGAGGGCGAGATCATCGTTGTCCCCACGCTTGAACCAACACCTACCGCTGAAGTCGCTGCTGCAGTTGCACCAACACTGGTTCCCGACACGTCGGCTGACAACGGCGGTACATCAACATCCACGTCCCTCTCGCCATCGTTGCCAACGACCTCAGGCACCGTCCAGGGCACGTTCTTCACCAAAGGTGATGAGAACGACGGTGCAATCGTGTCTCAGAACGTCATCACGGTGAGTTTTGCTCAGGACGGCAGCGGAGCGTTCCAAGGGGTGCTCGATATCACCTATATCGACGGCACACATATCCTGTTGAACATGTCTGGGCCGCTCACCTGGGCACCCACAAACCCCCAGGTCGAAGCAACACTCGACGGTGCTTTCACGCTCGATGCTCCTATCGACACCGACGATGTCACGACGACCGACGCCAAACTCAGCATTAGCAGCCTGGGAGCTGGCTCAGGCTCGCTCTGCACCACCAAGTGTTTCGGTTTCACGTTCCCGCCGCAGTAGCGAAACATCAGAGCTTTCCGAGACCGCAGCCGGGCGGAGCGCTAACAGGGTTCAGCAAGTAACGAGCGAACGCCGCATTCCACCAACCCGACGCTTCCCCTAGCCGTATTGGGTGGCGCAAAGCCTCAGCCACGACGCCTTCAGCCACCCAACTCCGCCACTGCCCACATTGGGGGACCCAGGGCTTCAACCCTGATGTTTCCTGCTACCCGATGGGCCAGCAGCTCTACCTGCCCAACCAGGGTGTGAGGTGACCATCGAGGCTGCCTCCGAGGATGTTCTACAAAAGCGGGTCCGACGATGAAGAAATGGCGACGCTCCACCAGGCTGTCTTAGGGCAGTGTCATACTCGTTTAATGCCCCAGGACGAGCTGCCAATGCCAGCTGACTTTGCGCGCGAAGTGATCGATGTCTCCGTCGCCGACGAGATGTCGGAATCCTTCCTCGCGTACTCACTCTCTGTCATCACGAGCCGCGCTATTCCTGATGTCCGCGACGGCCTAAAACCAGTGCAACGCCGCATCTTGTACTCCATGTTGAACATGGGAATCCGCCCCGAAGGACCACATCGTAAATGCGCCCGAGTCGTCGGCGACACGATCGGTAAGTTCCACCCCCACGGCGACGGCGCTATCTACGACGCCCTGGTCCGTATGGGGCAGGATTTTTCCCGCAATGTCACCTTGGTCGACCCGCAAGGAAACTTCGGCAGCCTTGACCAGCCTCCGGCCGCATACAGGTACACCGAATGTCGACTCACCCCGGCCGCAATGTCCATGCTGGGTGAACTCGACGAAGAAACCGTCGAGTTCACGCCAACCTACGACGGCGATTCCACCGAGCCTCAGTGCCTTCCCGGTTTGCTGCCGAATCTGCTGGTAAATGGCACCAGCGGCATTGCCGTGGGTATGGCCACCTCGATGGCGCCACACAATCTGGCCGAGATAGCGAACGCCATTGAGCTTGTGCTCACCAAACGTCGCCCCAAACCAACCGTCGAAGAGCTCATGGAGCATGTGAAGGGCCCTGATTTCCCGTCGGGTGGCATCATCGTCGACAACGGTTTGGCCGACATGTACGCCACCGGACGCGGGTCCGTCACGCTTCGGTCCCGTGCCCACATCGAGCAACTCACACCAAAACGCCAGGGCATCATCGTCACCGAACTGCCGTATCTCGTTGGGCCCGAGAAGATCGTCGAAAAAGTCAATGCGCTGCTGCGCGACGACAAAATCAAGGGTGTCGATCGCATCACCAACTTCAGTGATCGCCATTCAGGACTGCGATTGCAGATCGACTGCGAGATCGGCGTCAACCCCCAGGCTGTACTGGCCCAGCTTTATCGTATGACCCCGCTCGAGGACACGTTCACGATCAACAATGTTGCGCTGGTCGACGGGGTACCCACCACGCTGCCGCTCTATGACCTGTGCCAGCACTACGTCACCCACCGTCTCGACATCATTCAGAAGCGCACCGAGTATCGACTTGTCCGGGCCCAGGACCGGTTACATATCGTCCTTGGCCTCCTGATTGCACTCGACAACATCGACCAGGTCATCGCCATCATCCGAGGGTCAGAAACGGTGCCCGAAGCCCGGGCCGAACTCGTAGCACAACTCGACTTGAGCGAGATTCAGGCCACCCACATCCTCGATATGCAGTTCCGCCGTCTGGTCGGGCTTGAGAAGCAGAAACTCATCGACGAACGTGACACGCTCGTTTCCACGATCGACGACTACGAAAAGCTACTTGCCAGCGAAACCCGGCAGCGCAAACTTGTCCTGGCGGAACTTATGGAGCTGGTTGAGAGTCATGGGCGCGACCGGCGAACCGAGATCGTTTCCGTGAACGAGATCCAGACGTTTTCACCAGCTGACCTTGCACCAGCGGCATCCACCGAGATCGTCGACGAGGGTTGCGTTATCACCTTGTCATCGTCGGGCCAAATCGGCCGGGAATCACTTGATGGCGGCAAGAGGGCCACTCCTGGCCGCCACGATTTGGTTATCGCCAACCTCGAGACAACGACCACCGCCCCGGTGTGGGCAATTACATCCGAGGGCCGAGCGTTGTCGGCATTATCCCACGACGTCGGCGAGGTAGCCGGCAGGACCCGTGGGGTCGCCGCTAGCCAGCTGTTCGGCACCAACAGTGGCGAATCGGTGTTGACGATCAGCTCAGGGCCGTTTGGTGGCCATATGGTGTTGGTCAGCCAGAACGGTATCGCCAAACGCATTACTGCAGAAGAACTCGAAGGCACACGTTCCGGCAGCACAGTCATGCGCCTTAAAGAGGGTGATCAGCTCGCAGCAGCATTCCTGTGCCGCGACGGCATCGATATCGCCATGGTGACTGACCAAGCCAACGTGTTACGCACCGCCGCTGATGGCATCAGTGTGCAAGGTCGTTCTGCAGGGGGTGTCGCAGGCATGAAGCTTAAAGATGGCGCCAAGATTATCGCGGCCGGGCCCGTCGATCCTGAGATCTGGGATGGCGCCGTGGTCTCGGTCACCACCAATGCCGAAGCCAAAGCCACGCCGTACGATGAGTTGCCGGCCAAGGGTCGTGGCGGTGGCGGTGTGCGTTTAACCAAGTTGCGAGCGGGAGAACGTTTGCGTACCGCGATCGTTGGTTCGACCGAGGACCTGTGGGTACTGATGTCGACCGACGAAGACGCCTCCAAGCTGGATCCGATACCTGTCGCCTTCGGCATCGAGCCAACCAAACGTGACCTCGTCAGTTCCAGTACTGAACGCCAGATCCTGACCATCGCACCTGTGCGCTGGTAGCCCGAATCCCCGGCCCCGCACACAGCCCGCCCGCAGCCCGAGTCCTCACCGAAAGCACCCACCACCATGGCTTCGAACTCCACATACGACGCAGCAGCAATTCAGACGCTCGAAGGCCTCGAGGCTGTCCGCAAACGACCGGGCATGTACATCGGCGGCACCGGAAGCCAGGGCCTCGTCCACCTGGTGTGGGAACTCATCGACAACGGTGTCGACGAAGCCGCTGGCGGCTTCGCGAACAAGATCGAGGTCATATTCCATCGTGACAAGTCGATCGAGGTCATCGATAACGGGCGCGGCATTCCTATTGGCAAGCACCCCAAACACAAGGTGTCTGCACTCGAAGTAGTCCTCACCGAACTCCACGCAGGCGGCAAGTTCGGTGGCGGTGCCTATGGAGCGTCCGGCGGCCTGCACGGTGTTGGCGCCTCGGTGGTAAATGCACTGAGCTCTCGCATGACGGCCGAAGTCGATCGCGACGGTTACACCTGGAAACTCGACTTCAAAGACCAGAAGGCTGGCCATTTCAACGGCGGCCGGTTCAAACGAGGCCATGACCTCGAGAAACTCAAGAAGATTTCTCAGACCAAGACCGGTAGCCGGCTTCGTTTCTGGCCCGACTGGGACATCTTCGACCCCGACGCCATAATCGACTACGAGATCGTGCGAGATCGCGTTGCTCGAGCCACATTCCTGGTACCTGGCCTCAAGATCAAGCTTGTCGACAAACGTACCGGCCAACAACAAGAAGATGAGTTCCTGTCTCGCGGCGGTCTCAAGGATCTCGTCGAGTACGAAAGCAAGGGCGATTCGGTCACCAAGGTGATCACCTTCAATGGCATAGAAACCTTCGAAGAAAAGGTGCCGGTCAACGGCAAGATGACCACGGTCGAACGCGAGTGCACCGTCGATATAGCGATGCGCTGGGTCGCTGGTTACGACACCTCGGTGTCGTCGTTCGTGAACACCGTGCCCACTCCCGACGGCGGCACCCATCTCAATGGCTTCGAGCGAGCGTTGACCCGGGCCATCAACGACAAGCTCCTGCCTGGCACCAAGAAGCTGGCCAAACTCGCCAAACAAGACAAGGACCGGGCAGTCAAGGACGACGTGCACGAAGGTTTGGTCGCCGCCATCAAGGTCACCTTCCCCGAGCCTCAGTTCAGGGGCCAGACCAAACGCGAGTTGGGAACACCTGCCATCCAGAGCATCGTGTACGAGGTCGTGAAGACCCAGCTCACAGCTTGGTTCGAGGGCGAGGGCCCCAAGTCCCACGTCAATGCGCTGCGCGACAAGGTTGCCACCGCGATCCTGAACCGGATGGCATCTCGCCAGACCCTCGAGAACAAACGTAAGGCCGCCAGTTTGGGTTCGTCTGGTATGCCTGCAAAACTCGCCGACTGCCGCCAACACGGCATCAATAGCGAACTGCTGGTGGTCGAGGGCGACTCGGCTGCTGGTCCTGCAATGGCCGGCCGAGATAGCGCCACCATGGCCATCCTTCCGTTGCGAGGCAAGGTCGTGAATGCGGCCAAGGCCACCGTCAAACAGGTGCTCGACAACAGCGAAGCCCAGGCACTGTTCACCGCAGTCGGAGCCGGCAGCGGCGAAGCGTTCGATCTCGACTCAGCCCGTTATGGCCGCATCGTGATCCTGTGCGATGCCGACGTCGACGGCAGCCATATCCGTTGCCTGCTGCTCACGCTCATGCACAAGTACATGCGCCCCATGCTCGAGGCTGGGCGCATCTATGCTGCTCAGCCGCCGCTGTTCACCACCAAGGTCAACGGTGAGAACTACCGGGCATTCTCCGACGAGGAGAAGGAATCGATCACCGCCGAGCTCACCAAGGGGAACCGCAAGGCCGAGAACATCCGGTGGCAACGTTTTAAGGGGCTCGGTGAGATGAACGTTGATGAGTTAGCGTCCGCTGCTCTCGATCCCGAAACCCGCATCCTCAAACGCCTGACTATGCACGATGCAGAACAGGCCAAAGACGCAGCCAAGATGTTCGATGTGCTCATGGGCTCAAATGTTGAAGTCCGGCGCGACTACATCATCAAAGAAACCGCACTCTTCGACCGCGAAGCTCTCGACGTTTGACGTTCAGCCGGCTGGGCTGTCCTGGATCAGACGCCGAACTTCCAGGTCATCAGCACCAGCATGACGGCCAGTGAAAGGTGCAGGATGCCGCCAAGCATCTGCTTGCGGTTCTCGCCGACGGTGAACAGCCGAAGCCAGCTCGGCGGGTACACGGCTGCGGTCAGCACAAGCACGAGCATCCAGACAGCGCCACCGACACTGAGCCAGCTTTGTTGGAAGTCGTACACGTCGTCGCTTAGGCCAACCAGTGCCCCACCAGCAATGCCAGCGACAAGGAACATCGGGAACATGAGATTCGATGCTGTTTCGTTCACGACCTCTTCAAGCGCTTGGCCTGCAGAGCGGCGGGCCCGAACGGCCATAATCGGAGCAATAAACGCCATTCCGACACCCAACACCACGCTACTAATGTGCAAGAGATACAAGATGTTGTAGGGCGTGCCCTGGAATGCTGCGATCATGGCAGTAACGGTACAACCGCATGAGCAATCTCGCTGTTACTCCGTGGCTGTCACACCATGGTGGTAGAACTACAGGTATGGAATTCGCCCCCGAACCCCCAGTACGCGACCTGACCGTCGCGGACGAACATCTGGGTTTGGATAACAACTACAAACCTCGCCATCTTTCACCCAGCAGTGCCAATCTGTACCAACAGTGTCCACGTAAATGGCGCCATCGTTATGTCGACCGTCTGCCTGATCCCCCAGGTGAACCCGCACTTGTCGGCACGTTTGCCCATCTCGTGCTGGAGCACCTGCTGCAGCTCCCCGAGGGCCAACGTTCCCAAGACGCTGCCAAGAAGCTCGCTCGCGACTACTGGCACGAGATGGAACAAGAAAAGGATTACCAGGCACTCGGGTTGACCGACGAACAATCCAAGTCGTTCCGATGGAAGGCCTGGGAAGCCATCGCAGGTCTATGGGTACTCGAAAACCCCGACGAAACCCAGGTCCACTCCACCGAACACGAGGTCGAGGTCGATATTTCGGGTGTGCCGTTTCGAGGCATCATCGACCGGGTTGATGTTGTCGACGATGCGCTGGTGATCACCGACTACAAGTCAGGCAAGGCGCCCTTGGACCGTTATCGCAACCGTCCGCTCAAGCAGGTGTTGTTATACGCAGCCGCCGTCGAAGCAAGTTTCGGCCAGCGTCCAAGCGGCGCTCGGCTGCATTATCTCGGCCAGCGCACACTTGGTGTACGCGTCACCCCATCGAATCTCGGGGCTGCGGTGCATGAACTGTCAGCCACATGGTCGTCGCTTACAAGCGCTTGCGAGACCAACCAGTTCGCAACGTCAACAGGCCCGCTGTGCGCGTGGTGCCCGTTCCTGTCTGAATGCCCCGACGGTCAGAAAGAAGTTGTCGCACGGAACGAAGCCGGATCGGTCCGAGCCGATGCCCCTGGCCTCGCAGTCATCTATGCCGAAGCTGGCTGAAAGACGACGTCGCGGGCAAATGCTGGTGGTCAGCTACGCCAGCTGATTCGGAGGTGTTTATGAAGCCAGCGGGCGATGACCAGCGTGGCGATGCCGCCGACGATGCCTGCTACCTTGGCCAGCCGAATCAGCTGGTCATCAGGCGGTGCTGGCACGGGCGTGACCCTGGGCCGGTTGAAGCCATCGTCGCCGGCCCCCGGCAGCTTGTCAAAATCGGTACCCGCATTCACACCCGCACCGTACCGCGACTGATAGCGACCTTCCAGAGTTGAGCGCTGACAAATAGCACCGGCACTTGGCCGTTCGTCACAATCTGGAGGGCGCGTTCCATTTGGGGCGCGAAAGTATTACCGTTCTGTGACGGAATCGATAAGCGGTCCCACACCACGTATGCCATCCACTCCCGATACCACCTCAACGAACCGAAGCACACTGAAGATTGTTGCTACCGTCGTGGCAGCGGCTGTTGTGCTGTTTCTGGCGAATGCATACCGGTCAGGATCACAGGATTCGGCCACATCATTATCAACTCAGTCGATCCTCAGTCTGCCCCAGCAGATCGACCCAACGCTGCCCACGACAGTTCCAACCACTGCGCCACTGGCCATGCCGACTGCCACTGTTACGTCAGCGCCCACCCCCACACCCGCCCCCACGGCAACCCCGGAACCCACACCACAACCGGCCCCAACCATCGAAGTGTCGCCCGCAGGCGCGACCGCCTCAGCCGGTGCCCTGGCTGCGCCCGTCGAAGAGCCAACTGCAACAGCGCAGGAACCGCTGGCAACTGCGGTTCCTGAACCAACCGTCACCGCTATCCCGGAACCCACGGCGACGACAGAACCTCAACCGACGCCAACCGTCGACACCGTCGACACCTTTGACGTCGAACAACCAACACCTGAAGCAACAATCGAGCCCACACCGGAACCCACACCGGTGCCGATGCAGAGCGCCGCTGACCTCGAGGCCTATGTGTTGGGCGAGATCAATGCCGTCCGATCCAAGGCTGGCCTTGGGCCAGTCGCACTGGACCCCAACATCTCCCTCATCTCACGAGACTGGTCGCAACAGATGGCGGCAGGTGGTTTCTTCATCCACCGTCCTGGTGACCAACTGAACGTGATGCTCCCTGCTGGATGGCGTCAATGGGGCGAGAACATCGCCAGTGCTCCCGACATCTTCTATGCCCAGGACTCACTCGAGGCCAGCCCCGGCCACTACGCAAACATGGTTGGCCCGTTCACCCATGTCGGTATTGGTGTGTTCACGAACGGCAGACAGGTCTGGGTAACCCAGAACTTCGCCCGTTACTGATAACAGGCGGTTAGGGCTATTCGCTAGTGCTCCATGCTTTGGCGAGTCCGACCCAAAGTGACTGACGCCCTGCCTCGGTCAAGACATGGTCCTCGGTGACGACTCCTGCATCTTCGAGCAGGTCCAAAGCAACATCGAACGCCCACTCCGCGTAGTCACGGTCGGCCTTGCTGATCGTCGATGAAACCTCGGGACAACGATTGACGTGCTCCACCAGTGACGAACTGTCGGCGGGGGTCCCCGAGCCAGCCCGCAATAGCCCGATACCTGCGCCAAGCCAGTCAGCCCACTCGAGCCACAGAAGGGCATCGCGCTCCCGAGGAGCTAACTCGCCTGCCACACCGGTCACTACCGAGACCCAGCTCTGAACAAGAGCGTCTGGAGCATTGGAGGTGGTGTCCTCGTCAGGAAACCCCACTGCCGATTGCATCGTCGACAACGCCGCACGGTTGGCATCAGCGAACCCGCGGTCGTCGAGACCTCGCCGCACATCGATCTCGAGCTCGGCTACCTGAAGAGGGGCCAGAAGCTGGTCGGCAGCGACCAGCATGCGGCGCCGCACAAACTGCTGATTGGCGGCACTGCCAGGTCCTAGCTCCGGCACGACCGAACCTTCACCCGGCCATGCAGCAACGACCGCTGCGAGTGCATCGTCAGCGTCAATCTCGACAACTCGCACACGATCGCCGGAAGTTTTGGCCTCCTCAAGCAGGTCCATCGGCGCACCAGCAAGCTGCAGATCTTCGAGGCACCCATCATCGCCGAGTTCTACAAGGATCGAATGTCGCAGGTCCGTGATCTCGTCGTCGGCTTCTTCGACGCGCTCCGCATCCTCTCCGGTGGCATCCTCGCTGCCAGTTGCCATCGTGGGCTCGATGATGCTGGCCGCGTTGAATCCCAACACGATGGAACGGCCGAACGGAGCGGTGACCGTCCACGCACCGGTGAGCTCCGATGTACCGATGGTGGCTGACCAATCTGGCAATAGCTCGGGGTCGAGGCTGCCTCGAGCGAGATCAGAAGTGGCAACGTCCAGCCCATCGGACAACTCAGCGATAGCAGCGATCAGCACTGCACCCCGACCGGTGCGTGCGTCTGCGCAGTAGGTAACAAAGTCGCCAATGCTGATGTCGGTGTCAAATACTGGAAACAACCCGCTCACCCAGGCTTCGAGCTGGGGTCCATCGAGGTCGACGACGATCGAGGCCCGTTCGTAGAGTTCCTCGAGCAGCGAGCCATATTCTGGGGTTGTTTGCACGACTTCGGTCTAGCGTCAGATGGGTGAGCATGCACCCTTATCGCCACGGAAGACCTCGTCATGCCTGAGTTACCCGAAGTCGAGACCATCCGAGCACAACTCGATCCTTTGGTAGCAGGCCGCAGCATCGTGAGTGCCTCGAGTCATCCATCAGCGAAATTCACACCAGCCATCGAGGCCCATGGCGCACAGATCGAACAGGTCCGACGCCGAGGGAAATACCTGCTGTTCGACCTTGATGATCAACGCGAACTGATCGTGCATCTCGGTATGACCGGAGTGCTATCGGTACCTGAACAGGCCGGCGATAGCCCGTACGTGCGGGCTCAGTGGGAACTCGACGATGGCCGATGGCTGGTATTCAACGACGTACGACGGTTCGGCCGGATTCGTGTCGTTCCCGCCGGGGACTATGCCAGCATCACTACCTTGCGGGACCTCGGTCCCGAACCGTCAGATGCTGCATTCACGGCACAGCACCTTCATCGCGCCCTCAACAAGAGTTCACGGCGCCTCAAAACCCAACTGCTCAGTCAACGTCCTGTCGCTGGCCTCGGGAACATTTATGCCGACGAAGCGTTGTGGCTCGCCCAAGTACGACCCACCGCCCGTTCCATCAGCAAACCCGCTGCCGCCAGGTTGCGCGACGCATGCGTCGAGGTCATCGAGAGTGCCATAAGTAACGGCGGCACGACCCTGCGCGACTACCGGAATGCCGAAGGCGGATCTGGCAACAACCAGTTCTACTTGCGGTGTTACGGACGAGCTGGCGAGCCGTGTGAACGATGTACGACGCCACTGCGTTCGATGGTCGTCGACGCTCGAACCACTACCTGGTGTCCGACCTGTCAGAAGCGTTGACCGCTGCGACCACCAGCTACCGACTGCCTCCTAGGCCCTCGTATCAGCCACGTCGATGATCAGCAGCGAAGATCTCCGCCGCTGTCGAACGAGTTGCGAGAAGGAAATCCCGGTGCCATGCTCTATCCCACATGCGGGCGGAGTAGGTCCAGCGTGTGCACGGCAATGAGGCGTGGGCTTAGCCCATGCCTCATTGCCGTTTTTGGCCCCTATGGGCTAGAGCGACGTAACGGATCCACCATCAGCAGGTAGATTCTCAACGTGTTCCGGCGACTCTTGGCTCTGCTTGTATTGCTCGGGTTGATCGCCACCGGCTGCTCAAGCGGTTCCGATACCTCGTCCGCAGCCGACGATGAACGCACCCGCCCAGAGGCGTCGATCTTGCCACCAGCTGACATCGACCCCGACTTCAGCCCCGAAGAACAGGAATCGGCCCCAGAAGAGAACCCTGACGACGGCCGACTTGTCGTCCAGGGCTTCGACTTCCAGCTCACCACGATGCTTCCCGACGGCTCCGAAGTCGCCGAACTCACCAATCCAGGCACGGTCAATACGCAACCATCTTGGGCTCCCGACGGCTCGCGAGTCGCGTGGGTTTCCGTCGATGGAACAACCGGACAGACGACAATCGCTGCTGACCGGTTCGACCGAAGCGACTTCCGCGAGGTCGATATCGACCAAGCGCCATTTTATCTGTACTGGGACCCTTCGGCATCTCGTATTGCCCATCTCTCGCCATCGACCGGTGGCATCGACCTAGGTATTGCTGAACTTCTCGGCGAAGATGGCCCCACTGATCGACGCGTAGACCGAGGTCAGCCGTATTTCCTGGCATGGGGTCCTGACGGCGATGAACTTCTTGTGCATGCCTCAGGGTTCCGGCTCGACCGAATCGATCTCGGCAGCGCCACGGTCATCGTCGACGAGTTTCCGGCCCAATTCGGGGCAGCCACTTGGTTGCCCGACGATTCACTTCTCTATGGCGACCTCGACGAAAACGACGAGCAGTTCCTCGTCTCCACTGGTGCCGCTGGCGAAGGCCGACGCCCGCTGATCACCTACGAGGGTGTCTTGCGTTTCAGCGTCAGTAACGAGGGCAACCGTATTGTCATGCAGGCCGCGGCGTTTGAGGAAGAAGACGGAGTCGTAACCGCCTCGACGGGCCTCAAACCGCCCGAGGCTGAGACGACGCTCATCTCGGCCCAAGCCCAACCTACACCGACACCTGAGTTTGATGACTCGCTCGACGCCATCGACCCAATTGAAACGGGTATCCCCTATCTCATGGGCACATTCGGCGGCGAACCCTTCGCACTGTCCAATAACCCAGCAGTGGCCATGTACCCGAGCCCTGATGGTCAGGCCGTCGCGTGGTTCGAAGAGTCCATCGGCGTTCGCGGCGCACTGACGCTGCATTTCGATGCCAACGGACAACGCACCGTCCTCCCTCCGTTCGTGCCAAGCACCGAAACCCGCAACGCCTATTTCCCGTTCTTCGACCAGTACTCGCAGAGCCATGACTTCTGGTCACCCAGTAGCAACCTGTTTGTCTACTCCGGTCGCCCACTCGGCAGTACCGAACCAGACGGCATCTGGGTATTCGATCGCACCACCAGCCTGCAGACCCGCATCGCCGATGGCGTCGTCGCATCGTTCACCCGCACCCCACAAGCCGGCGGAGCTCGCTCAGCGCTGTAATACCGCTCGGCTCCGCCTGCTCCTGGCATTCGCCAGACCCCCAACCACTCAGCCCTCGCTCAGCCATGCACTACCGCTCGGCTCCGCCTGCTCCTGGCATTCGCCAGACCCCCAACC
>Ga0206129_10000740_pt1 | contig 48488 bp, 44 predicted proteins | sample Helgoland_Spring_8_FD_148616 | JGI IMG/M metagenome (GOLD analysis project Ga0206129, IMG submission 148616) | Pelagic subsurface seawater microbial communities from Kabeltonne, Helgoland, North Sea - Helgoland_Spring_Bloom_20160502_2 | ecosystem: Environmental > Aquatic > Marine > Epipelagic ...
GATCAACCGTTGGTATTGTTTGCTGCCGGTAGTGGTATTACGCCCATTTTTTCAATTCTTAAAAAAGCGTTAAATGAAGGAACCAATTCCATTAAATTATTTTACGGGAATAGGAGCGAGGATGAGGTGATTTTTAAGTCGCAATTGGAAGCGTTGAGGTCAGCGCATTCAGACCGATTAATGGTGCAACATTTTTTAAGTGGTGACGGTGAGCGTTTAGATTCAGAACGTGTACAAAGCTTAGTAGCCGGAATCGGTGAAGCGAACTACTTTATTTGCGGCCCAGAAGGTATGATTGCAGCAGTAAAAGATGGATTAGAAAAATCAAATGTTGCGGCGAGTAACATTAACATCGAATATTTTGCCAGTCCAAAAACGGAGAAGGAAGCAACGGTTGAAACGGTTGTTTCTGGAGAGGTGAATGAGATTATTGCAGAATTGGATGGTGAACGTCATAACATTACCCTTGAGCAAGGTGAAAGTATTTTAGACGCTGCAAACCGCATTGGCATCGATCCACCATTTTCTTGTCAGTCGGGAGTTTGCACCACCTGTAAATGCAAGGTATTGAGTGGAGAGGTTGAAATGGAAAACAACTTTGGCTTAGGTGAAGACGAAGCGGAAGAAGGTTTTATTTTAAGCTGCATTTCAAAACCAACTAGCGCAGGCGTTGTAGTAAGTTGGGATGAGGCCTAAGATTTAGAACATTATAAAAGAAAAGCCCCAGAAGTTTTAAAACTCCTGGGGCTTTTTTATGATTAATCTGTAAATCGATTTTAATACAACGCTGGGAATCTATCCGGATAACTATCTCTCATCATGCTATAACATGTTTCTACCATGTCATCTACACTCGGTTTTGAGAAGTAATCTCCGTCAGTTCCGTATGCAGGTCTGTGGTTTTTAGCAGAAAGCGTTTTAGGTTCAACATCTAAGTGATAGTAACCACCTTGCTCTTCCAATACTTTTTGCATCATAAAAGCAGTTCCGCCACCTTTCACATCTTCATCTAAAAACAACACTTTGTTGGTTTTTTTCAACGATTCAACAATGCTGTGATTTTTATCAAATGGCATTAATGTTCTAACGTCAATTAGTTCAGCAGAAATACCCAACTGATTCAATTCATTTACTGCTTCTTCAGCCAAGTTGCAAGTTGAACCATAGGTTACAATCGTGAGGTCGTTTCCTTCCGCAACTACCTCTGGTACACCTAATTCAATTTGAAATTCACCTAAATTGTTTGGCATTTTTTCTTTTGAACGGTAAGCGTTCAGCGGCTCGATCACTAAGGCAGGATCATCTCCTTTCAATAGCGTGTTGTAAAATCCTGCAGCGGTGGTCAAGTTCCGTGGAACGCAAACGTGAATCCCTTTTATTGCATTTAAAATAACGCCCATTGGAGAACCTGAATGCCAAATTCCCTCTAATCGATGCCCTCTAGTTCTAACAATTAACGGTGCTTTTTGTCCACCGGCAGAGCGGTATTGCAGTGTAGCCAAATCGTCACTCATAATTTGAAGACAATACAACAAGTAGTCTAAATATTGAATTTCGGCGATTGGTCGTAAGCCTCTCATCGCCATTCCAATTCCTTGTCCGGCAATGGTGGCTTCTCTAATCCCTGTATCCGAAACTCTAAGCTCACCGTACTTTTCTTGCATTCCTTCCAAGCCTTGGTTTACATCTCCAATTCTACCTGAATCTTCTCCAAAAATTAAGGTTTCAGGATATTTTTCAAAAATCTTGTCAAAATTGTCTCTTAAAACTACTCTGCCATCAACTTCCGCTGCATCGTTATCATACTGCGGTAATACTTCCGATTGGTTCAATGGTGATAATTCGGATTGGCTGTACAAGTTGCCATTAAATCGCTGAGCATTTAAAGTTTGATATGCATTCAACCATTGAATCAGTTCTGTTTTTGCTTGAATGTTTTCATTTCTGCTCGTTCGAATGGCTTTTCTAACCACGTTTAAAATGCCTTTTCTGCTTGGATCTGTATCTGTCTTTAATCCTGTAACTGCTGGTTCTAGGAAAGCTCCATTTTCTGAAGCAACAACTAAAGCTTCTAGTTTCGAAACTGCTTCGTCTCTTTCGCTCTTAATACTTCCTAAAAATGCCTCCCAAGCTGCTTTTTTTGCTTCACGAACTTCTTTCTTAGCTTCGTTTTGTAATGATTTTAAATCCTCCTCAGTAGCTAGTCCTTTTTCAATGATCCAATCTCCTAATTTGGTGATGCAATCGAAATCAGTTTCCCATTGCAAACGCTCAGGAGTTTTATAGCGCTCGTGAGAACCTGATGTAGAGTGCCCTTGTGGTTGAGTTACTTCTTCTACGTGAATTAAAACCGGTACGTGTTGCTCTCGAGCAATGTTCACCGCTTTTTCATATGTTTCCATTAAAGCTGCGTAGTTCCAAGCTTTTACTTTAAATATTTCAAAACCATTAGAACCGTTTTCTCTTTGAAACCCTTTTAATACTTCAGAAATAGACTCTTTGGTCGTTTGGTATTTTTTAGGAACAGAAATTCCGTGTCCATCATCCCAAACCGACATCACCATCGGCACCTGCAAAACTCCTGCAGCGTTGATGGTTTCCCAAAATAATCCTTCTGATGTACTTGAATCTCCAATCGTTCCAAAAGCAACCTCGTTTCCACCTCGACTAAATAAATTGTCTTTTGGCAGCAATTCATTGTTACGGTAAATTTTTGAAGCCTGGGCTAAACCCAATAACCTTGGCATTTGTCCTGCGGTCGGAGAAATGTCGGCAGAAGAATTCTTCATGTCCTTCAATGCTTTCCATGCGCCATTCTCATCTAAACTTCTCGTTGCATAGTGTCCATTCATGGAACGACCACCAGAAGACGGTTCATCATTCACGTTTGGGTGAGCATACAATTGCGCAAAAAACTGCTGAACGGTCAGTTGCCCGATGGCCATCATAAAGGTTTGGTCTCTGTAATAACCAGAACGGAAATCTCCGTTTTGAAAAAATCGAGCCATTGCCAATTGAGGTCCTTCTTTTCCGTCGCCAAATATTCCAAATTTTGCCTTTCCTGTGAGCACTTCTCGTCTTCCTAATAAGGACGTTTCTCTACTCACATTAGCTAACTTGTAATCGTCAAGAATTATCTTTTTAAACTCTTCTTTCGATAAAGCAGTTTTATCGCTTCCCTTTGCTATTGTTGCATCTTCCATACTATTTCAGTGCTTTTGTTCGATTTACGAAATTACTGATTTTAAACTTTCGTTTGAGCATCATTTAAACTGAACTTTTCTGCTCGTTTATTGCATTAGTTTTTCATTTTGCTTGAGTACCTTTGCACCATGATTTTACCAATAATAGCATATGGCGATCCTATTTTAAAGCGAGAAGCAGAAGAAATAGACAAAGATTATCCTTTCCTTGCGGAGTTTATAGAAAACATGTGGGAAACCATGTACAATGCAGAAGGCGTTGGTTTAGCAGCTCCACAAGTGGGCAAATCAATCCGCATTTTTATGGTAGATTGTACTCCATTTGAAGAGGATGAGCCCCAATTAAAAGGGTTTAAAAAGCTGTTTATTAACCCAATTATTATAGAGGAAACCGGCAAAGAGTGGTCGTTTAACGAAGGGTGTTTAAGTATTCCTGCCATTAGAGAAGATGTTAGTCGACAGCCAAAAGTTACCATAGAATACTACGATGAAAATTGGGAATTAAAAGAAGAAACGTACGATGGATTAGCAGCTAGAGTTATTCAACACGAGTACGATCACATAGAAGGAATACTTTTTACAGATAAAATAAATCCGCTGAAGAAAAGATTACTTTCAAGCAAACTCAATAATATTAGTAAGGGCAACGTTAAAGTTTCCTATCGAATGAAATTCCCAAAAAAATAAGAAAATGAATGTATTTAAAATAGTAGCAATACTAGTAGGACTAAGTGTATTAGCATCGTGTGGAGCAACTGGAGAAAAGCAAGACAATGCTGCGGTGGAGGAAAATACAGCGAATGTTGATGTAAACAAATTGAACCTTACCAATTTAGTGGCGGAGATTAAAAAAAGAGAAAAAGCATTCAAATCAGAGGAAACTGTGACAAAAGAAAATGCAGTGCTGCTTATGGAAGCATACGTTGCTTATTCGGAGCGATTTAATAATCGCGAATATGCGGATGAATACTTATTTAAAGCGGGTGAAATTGCAATGGGCCAAGAGATGACTGTCGATGCAATTCGATATTTAACCCGTTTGTACGACGAATTTCCACGATACGATAAACGAGCATACGGGCTGTTTTTGTTAGGTTTTGTGCAAGAAAACTTGTCTGGAAATTTAGACGAGGCAAAAAGAGTTTACGAGTTATTTTTAACTGAATTTCCCAACCACGAAATGGCAGATGACGCAAAAGCGTCCATCGAAAATTTAGGAAAATCTCCGGAAGAAATTATTCGAGAATTTGAGCGAAAGGACAGTATCGCAAATGCAAATAAGAAGGCTGCTTAGTTTTTTAGCGCCTGTTGTATTTCTTCCTTCAACTTTTCAGGGCTTAAGTCTAATTTGTACTTCGTTCCAACAATCAAGGAAATCTTACCCGTTTCTTCAGAAACAACAATTGCAATAGCAGGAGAATTTTCTGTTAATCCTGCTGCGGCTCTGTGGCGTAACCCAAAATGAACCGGAATATCTGGGTTATCTGATAAGGGTAAAATACACTTGGCAGCTTTTATTCTGTTGTTGTGTATAATTACACCACCATCATGCAGCGGACTGTTTTTAAAAAAGATGGATTCCAAAAAAATGGAAGATAGTTTTGAATCTATATCAACCCCTGTAGAGGCATGGTATTTCAATTCAGAGTCAGTTGTAATAATGATGAGTGCCCCTGTTTTGCTCTTGCTCATGTTGAAGCACGCTTTAACAATACTGTTGACATTCAGATTTGCTTTTTCTTCTTGTTGGTTGGTCCATTGTAATAACTTTTTTACAACACCTTTGCCCGCAAAGGGACTTTGAGAACCAACTAAAAGTAAAAAACGCCTTATTTCTTGCTGAAATACAATAATTAATGCCAAAACTCCTACGCCAATAAATTGTCCAAGAATTTCAGAAAGCATTTCCATTTGCATGGCAGAAACTAGCTTCCACAAGACATAAATGGCAAGAATTCCTAAAAAAATACGAATGGCGACTGTACCCTTAACAAGTTTATAGAGTTGAAATAATAGTAACGCTACCAGTAAAATATCTAAAATATCGAACCATTGAACGCTTATAAAAAGGGGGATAGCCATGTTCACAATATTACTGCTTTTGGTAAAAGTCTACAATTTGTATTGCTTCTTTTGCTTCTTTCACATCGTGAACCCGTAAAATATTAGCTCCATTCTGTAACGCCAATACGTTTGCTGCTGTAGTGCCATTTAATGCCATTTCAGCAGTGGATCCAATGACTTTTTGAATCATTCCTTTTCTGCTTAATCCGACTAGTATTGGCCTTTGTAACGCATGAAAATAACTTAACTTTTTAAGCAAGGTATAATTATGCTCCAAGGTTTTTCCAAAACCAAAACCAACATCTAAAATAACATCATTTACGCCCAAGCTATTCAGCTGTTCCAATTTGCCCGAAAAGCTTTTAAAAACTTCTTGAAATACATCAGTATAGCTTGGGGAATCTTGCATGGTTTTCGGAGTTCCTTGCATGTGCATCATCATATAGGGTACCTTCAATGCTGCAATGGTTTGAAACATTTTCTCATCCAAATCTCCTCCTGAAATATCGTTAATGATACTTGCACCTTCTTGAATAGACTGCTTTGCAATTTCTGAACGATAAGTATCGACTGATAGCAGTGCTGAAGGAAATTCTTGAATGATTTTTTTAAGTGGAGAAAGTAAGCGTTCTTTTTCTTCTTCTAACGAAATAAAGTCAGAATTTGGTCGGGAAGAGAACGCTCCAAGATCAATGATGTCAGCCCCTTCAGCTAGCATTTTCTCCACCTGAAGTAGAATTTCTTTTTCCGCTTGAAATCTACTTCCTGAAAAAAATGAATCGGGAGTTAGGTTGACAATTCCCATGATTTTGGGTGTGGAAAAATCCATTAAAACTCCCTTGCAGTTGATGGAGTAGTTGTTTTGAAAAGGATTAAATTTGTTCGCTAATTGCATGAATCAAAAATAAGAGAAAAGCATGGCCAATACTTCGGAACAATATGACAATGCGGTTAAACTTTGTCAGGATGTTTTTAATAACAAAATGCAAGACTATGGTACAGCATGGAGAGTGTTGCGAACTAGCTCGTTAACGGACCAATTGTACATTAAGGCTAAACGAATTCGAAGCATCGAAGAGAAGGGCAGTAGCCGAGTAGATGAAGGTATACAGCCTGAGTTTATTGGCATTGTAAATTATTCTATCATGGCACTGGTGCAATTAGAGTTGGGCTACAGTGAAGATACAGAGCTAAATCAAGACCTAGCAAGAAGTCTGTATGAAAAGCACATTACCACGGCAAAAGGACTGATGGAAAACAAAAATCACGATTATGATGAAGCTTGGCGGGAAATGAGAATCTCTTCGTTAACGGATTTAATCTTGCAAAAGATTTTGAGAATAAAACAGATAGAAGATAACAAGGGAAAAACAATCATGTCTGAAGGCATAGATGCCAATTACTTAGATATGGTCAATTATTCCATCTTTGCACTTATTAAAATGGAAGAGGGCAGCGATTAGCGTTAATAGCTGTTAATTGCTCAATTTTTGAACATTCCTTTTTCTATTTTTGAAAAACTAAAAATATACACATGAAATATCTAGTTACTTTTGCCAGAATAATAGTTGGTAACCTATTTATCTTTAGTGGAGTAGTTAAAGCAAACGACCCATTAGGCTTCTCTTACAAGTTAGAAGAGTATTTCGTAGAATTTGGCATGAATTGGGAATGGTTACATTCTATTCTAGTTCCGTTAGCGGCGGCATTGTGCATCGCCGAAATTATTATGGGTGTTGCCGTTTTGGTAGGTTGGCGAATGAAAGAGATTTCATGGTCCTTGCTTTTGATGATCGGTTTTTTTACCATTCTAACAGGAGCGTCTGCAATATTTGAAATTGTGCGTTCTTGTGGTTGTTTTGGAGATGCAATTCCTTTAACTCCTTGGCAGTCGTTCTATAAAGATATCATATTGCTCGTTTTAATTTTAATCATCTTCGTCAAACGAAATGTGATAAAACCTTGGGCGAACAACACTCATTTGCTGGGGATTTATTTAATCTCTAGCGCCATTTTATTTGCATTAGGGAAAATGTTAGACTGGAGTATGGCTTCTGAAGTTTTAGTGTTTCTATGGGTAGCAATAATTGTAAAATACATTTCTCAAAAGCCAAGTTTAGCAGCTAATGTGGCCATTTTTATGAGTGTTATTTACAGTTTGTACTTGACCATAGGTTCTACAACTGACCTTCCATTTAAAGATTTTAGACCGTATGCTATTGGTAAGAACTTACCAGATCAAATGACTTTGCCCGAGGGAGCAACGCCTCCGGTGTATGAGAACATTTTAGTGTATAAAAACACAAAAACTGGAGAAACAAAAGAGTTTACCAACGATACTTTTAACGCTTCCAAAATTTGGGAAGATAAAGATTGGGAGTGGGTAAGTACAGAAAATGAGTTAATTGAAGAAGGAGATGTTGCAGCAATTACGGATTTGACCATTTCTAACCACGAAGGAGTAGAGTTGACTGATTTAATATTAGCTGAAGAAAAAGCACTTTGGATTGTTTGTTACGATATGAACCTTACCGACAAGGAAAATTTAGCAGCAATAAACGAATTGTCACTAGCAGCTCAGAAGGAGGGAATAAAGGTTTACGGCTTATCTTCAGCAGGCGAGGAGCTTTCAAATAATCTCATTAAGGAATACAACTTGAGTTTTGACTTCTATGTAACAGATGGTATTGTGTTAAAAACCATGGTTCGATCCAATCCTGGAATAATGTACTTGGAAAAAGGAACCGTAAAAGGGAAATGGCACCACAGTAATGTACCTGTAGTTGAAGATTTGATTTAAGTTAGTGTTAGCATTTGTAATTCGTCGTTTAATCTATGGCTTTTTTGTCCTATTCGGGGTATTAACGTTAGTCTTTTTCATTTTTAATATACTACCTGGAGATCCAGCTAGAATGATGCTGGGACAGCGGGCAGACCAAGCTGCAATTGATGAAATAAACAGAGAGCTCGGATTAGATCAAAGTATATTCTATCAATATGGACTTTACCTGAATGACTTGTCACCGGTTTCTTATCATTCTACTGTTGAGAGTGATGCTAGTTTTTACCAAGAAGAGAAATACGATGGTACTGCTGTACTTTCAACTTCTAGGTTTTTAATTGTACTAAAAGCACCTTATCTCAGGAAATCCTACCAATCAAAGAAAAAGGTTTCTTCCATCCTCATTGAAAGTTTACCTGAGACGGCTGTATTGGCTTTAGCTTCTATTTTTATCGCTAGTGTCTTAGGAATTCTATTGGGAGTTCTATCTGCACTTTATAAAGATGGCTGGTTGGATAAAGTGTTGCTTTTATTGGCAACTTCTGGCATGGCCCTTCCTTCCTTTTTTGTAGGAATTATTTTTGCTTGGCTGTTTGGTTATGTGTGGTCAGATTGGACAGGACTTAACATGTCAGGTAGTTTGTATGAAGTGGATGACTTAGGAAGAGGGGAATACGTGAATTGGACGAATTTGATTTTACCGGCTGTGACGCTCGGAATACGACCTTTATCCGTTGTACTTCAGTTGAGTAGAAACTCAATGTTGGAAGTGTTATCTATGGATTATGTCCGCACAGCAAGAGCTAAAGGCTTAACAATAAGGTCTACCCTATTTGGACATGCGCTTAAAAATGCTCTAAATCCGGTGGTAACAACAATTTCAGGAATGTTTGCCAGCTTAATGGCAGGAGCTGTTTTTGTGGAAATTATTTTTTCTTGGAAGGGTATTGGTTGGGAGATTGTAAATGCACTCGAAAAATATGACTTACCAATAGTTATGGGAGCTGTTTTAATTATTGCGGTTATCTTTGTCGTCGTTAATATTTTAGTAGATATACTTTACGGAGTTCTTGACCCACGAGTTCGGGTTTAACCAAATCAAAATGAGAAAGAAAATTGTAGCAGGAAATTGGAAGATGAATAAAAACTTCCAAGAAGGAAGAGACTTAGCAAATGACTTAATTGAAAATTTTGAGTCAACCGATTCGAATAAACAATTAATTGTTTGTCCACCATTTATTCACCTTACAGCCTTAGTAGAGTTATTTGCTAAAAGTGAGATTAGTTTAGGGGCACAAAATTGTCATACTTCTGAAAAAGGAGCATTTACCGGAGAAATTTCTGCAGAGATGTTAAAATCGGTAGGAACTCAGTATTGTTTAGTGGGTCATTCAGAAAGAAGGGCTTATTTTTTTGAAGATGATCAGGAATTATCTCAAAAAATCAAACAACTACTGGCAAAAGACATTCAGCCCATTTTTTGTTGTGGTGAAATGTTAGAAGATCGAAGAGAAGGCGGACACTTTGACGTAATTGAAGATCAACTTGAGTTATTGTGGAAGTTATCTAAGGCTGACTTTCAGAAAATTATTATTGCTTACGAACCTGTTTGGGCAATCGGTACAGGAGAAACTGCAACTGCAGACCAAGCTCAAGAAATTCATAAATTTATTCGATCGCAGATTGCGAAAAAAATGGATCAAACGATTGCGGACACTACCACTATTTTATATGGTGGAAGCTGTAAACCAACGAATGCAGCGGAGCTGTTTTCAAAACCAGATGTTGACGGTGGTTTGATTGGAGGAGCAGCTCTGGATGCAAACGACTTCTTAGGTATTTATAACGCCCTTTAATTATGGACTATATCGAAGTTTCCATCACATTAAAACCATTTCGCCCTTTCAATGAGATAATTGTTGCTCAATTAGGTGAAATGCCTTTCGATAGCTTTACGGAAGACGAGGACGATTCAATGGTGAAAGCCTACATTTTAGAAGGTGATTATGTAGTAGCTGACGTACAGAATGCATTTAATCAATTTGAAGGATTGGTTGAAATTTCTTTTACTGCTGAGAAAATTGAAAAAGTGAACTGGAATCAACAATGGGAAGATAATTTTGACGCGGTTGAAGTTGGAGACTTTTGTTATGTTCGAGCGCCTTTTCATGCTGAAAAACCCAACTTTCTACACGAAATTATCATTGAGCCAAAAATGTCTTTCGGTACCGGACATCATCAGACTACCCAAATGATGATAGAGCTTATGGAAAGTATTGATTTTAAAGAAAAGTCAGTCTTAGACATGGGCAGTGGAACGGGTATTCTTGCTATTCTGGCTAAAAAAATGAATGCACAGTATGTAGATGCAATTGATATTGAAGAGTGGGCTTTTGAAAACATGAAAGAAAACTTCGATAGGAATAATACCGTTGTTTCCGCATTTTACGGAGGGGAAGAAGTGATTATTGATCTTGGAAAGCAGTATGATGTCATCATTGCAAACATAAATAAAAACATATTGCTCACTCAGTTTGAAACCTATAATGGACACCTGAAAAAAGGCGGTTTACTTTTACTAAGTGGTTTTTACGTTACAGATGTAGATGATTTATTAGCCGCTAGAGAATTAGCTGAGTACTCCTTAGTTGATAAATTAGAAAAAGAAACCTGGTGTGGATTGAAACTCCAAAAGCATGGCTAAGATCAAACACGATGGTTTAAAATCTCGCTTTTTCCTTTTTTTGGATGACCTAAAAAGCTATACGTGGAAAAAGTGGTTGGCCATTATTTTTATTGTGATTCTCTTTAGCATTAAACTCCACAAATTAATATCCACAGGTTCATTGTAAAAGCAACGGGCGCGCAAATGCACACCCGTTAACTCTACCTAGTTTCTATTGTTCGTCTTCTTCTTCCGTTTCGTCGTCGTTTGACTCATTTTCAACATTTACCGCTTTTCCTGTAGCATCTAATGTCAAGTAGCTTGTTTCTCCATCTTCATCAATTACTGTAATGCTATAATATTTCAGGTCTTTAGTTTCAATAAGCTCTGCAGAATCAAAAGCGGCGTCCCCAAATTTATTGGTCACATAAGTCATAACTGGTTTAGGCACCATTTCGGCATCAATTTGAGTTGTGGTGCTCACCCAATCACCAGCTTTGTTAAAAATTGCTGTTTTGTAAATCTCTTTTTCGCTGAAAACTATTTCATAGCTCGTTGAATAAGTTGTCCATTCCGCATCTGCTGCAGAGGGATATTGTTTCTTAAATGCCGACTCAATATTTTTAGGAATACTTTGACTCATGGCATTTAAACAGAATAAAAGTGAAATTCCAAGCGCTAATTTTTTCATGTTTTTAGTATAAAGTTTTTATTGAGACGTGAGCTCAATAAAAGGTCACATTAATTAAAAATAATTTAGATTTGAGTGCGTTTAATATGAAACTTACATGGCGAAAGAAGAAGCTATTTCTGATGAACAACTTATTGATAACTATTTGGCTAACAAGAGTTAGTCTGCTTTGCAAAACCTTTGTGAACGATATGAAAAGAAAGTTTTTTCAAAATGTTACTCCATGACTAAAAGTAGGGAGGTGGCAGAGGATCTTCGGCAAGACATTATGCTAAAGATGATAGATAAGCTGCACCTTTACAAAGGACTTTCTTCTTACAGTACTTGGCTTTATTCTATTACGTATAATCATTGCATCGAGCACCTTCGAAAATACAAACGGGTTCGATTTGACGATTTAAAGGATCTGTTAGATATTCCTGAAGAAGTTGCAGATGAAGAGATAGAAGCAATTTTAGAACTAAGGTTGGATCGCATAAACTTTTTGTTAGAACTTCTGAAGCCCGAAGATAAGGCCATTCTGTTAATGAAGTATAAGGAGGATTTTGATTTAAAGGGGATTATGTAAATTAGTCAGATATCGGGCCTAAGTGCAACAAAAATGAGGCTAAAAAGATTAAAAAGTAGGCTGATTGCACTGTATAATAAGTTTTTGTTAGAGAATTAAAATGGGACGTTTTTTTGAGATTTAAAATGTGACCAAATTTTAAAATTGCGTCACAATAAAAAATCCAATTATGAAACAGGCTTTTAATGTGCGCTTATTCTTGATTATCGTTATTTCGATATTCGTTTCACTTTGGGCTTTTTTATTAAAATATGTGGTTTCCAAATAAATTTTAAAAAATGATCCATCCAAATACTGAATTAAAAATGATTAGCCCTGAAATGGGAATCGGTGTTTTTGCAACTCATTTCATTCCAAAAGGTACTATCACCTGGGCTCAGGACGAGCTTGATATTGTTTTAAGCCCTCAGGCAATAAAAAGTTTATCTATCGAATATCAATCAACGATTGAAAAATATGCTTTTAGAAATAGAGAAGGCGAATCTGTTCTTCGTTGGGACAATAGCCGTTTTGTAGATCATAGTTTTAACTCAAACTGCTTAACCACTCCGTATAACTTTGAAATAGCCATAAGAGACATTCAAATTGGTGAGGAGTTAACAGACGACTATGGTTACTTAAATATTTCAGAACCGTTTGAAGCGTTTAATGAAGAATCAGAACGAAAAGTTGTTTATCCTGATGATCTTTTGCGGTACCATCCTTTATGGGATGCCCAAATTGCTGAAGCTATGCAACAGATAAATGAAGTGCCACAAGCATTATATGGACTGATTCCTCAAGAATACAAAAGGAAAATTGAATCAATTTTAACGGGAGTGGTTGAATTAGATTCTATTTTAACTTGTTACTATCATTCAGAAATGTAACACTATTTTGTTTTTTGTTCGATCCGCTGTATTTATACAGCGGATTTTTTGTTTTAACAAAACGTTGATAAATGCTTTGTTCTCTTTTGGAATAGGTTTTGATGGCTCTATTTAAATTGCTTACTTTACTATCAAATATCATTTATGAAGCGTTCCTATAAGTTACTTTTAAAAACACTTTTAACTGTAGTTTTTATCTATAGTTCAGTCAATTTATCAGCTCAAACTCCCGCTAAATTTTCTTCTGATTCTATTGCTTTTTTCGATGAAATGGAAGACTATTTATCAAATGCTCGTAAAGAGGGAAAAGACTTTATGAAACAATTTAAAGTAGTTTGGTATGGTGGGTACTTTTCTGAAACGCAACGCGAGGGAGTTTATGCCGTTTCTAATATTATGCTAAAGAAGAAGTTGCGGGCATTTCCTGATTTCAGAAATTACCTGCACACAGTTGGGAGTTTCGTGGTAGACTCTAACCAAACAGACGAAAGTTTTCAAGCTTGGCAGGGTATTTTACTGGAGCTCTTGGAGGACCGAAATGCTAGAAAGTTTACCCAGTTCCTTGATTTTTGCAATGGTTTGTTCCGCGAAAATGTGATGTACAGCTCCGCTAGTACCATTTGGTCGGCAAACAATAGTAATTACACGTTTGCTTACGATAGCTTACCAAAAATTACCTTCGACGAATTGGATCTTATTTGTTTTGCAAAGAGAGACTCTATGATAATTTACAACACGAAAGGAGCTTATTATCCGACTACTAATTCTTGGGTTGGTGTTGGAGGAAAGGTACTTTGGAAAAAAGCAGGCTTTGAAGCGAAGGATGTTTATGCAGATTTAAGAAATTATGCTGCAAGTTTCATGGTATCTACCTATGAAGCAGACTCGGTTACCTTTTACAATAAATTTTATTTCGATGCACCACTAGCGGGAAGGTTAACGGATAAGGTGCTTGCTAATATGACAATTGAACGAGCGTCTTATCCTAGGTTTGACTCTTATGATAGAAGAATTCAAATCCAAAATTTAGCCCCGGGAGTGAATTTTGATGGAGGTGTTTCTATGGTAGGCTCGAAGCTTCTAGGAAAAGGGGATGCGGCGCAAGATGCAATTGTTGAGTTTACTAGAAACGACACACTTTTTATGCGTGCTTTCTCCGAAAGTTTTTCCATAAGAAAAGATAGAATTACTTCTAATAAATCTGGAATAAATATTTATCTCAATCAAGATTCAATCTACCATCCAGGTTTAGATTTTAAATACCTTTTTGAGGATAAAACAGTAACTCTGTATAAGAACGATGAGGGAGTGGCTAAAACTCCTTATTATAACAGTTTTCATGACATTGAAATGGATTTTGAAGTTCTCATTTGGAAAACAGATGAACCAATTTTACAATTCACAAAACTACTAGGTAGCACCAAGAAAGACGCGCGCTTTACGTCTGCAAATTACTTCAAAAAAGAGTTATTCGACAAGTTAGGTGGCGGAGGTAGTAACAATCCTTTAAATGTAATTTATGCACAATCTCAGCGGGTTAATTCAAAAACCATTTCATTCATGGAGTTGGCTAGAACTTTAAATACAGATCCTCGCGATCTTCAAAATTTGGTCATTCAATATTCGAATTGGGGTTTGCTGGGCTTCGACTTTGATGCGGATATGGTATTCGTAAAAGACAAACTTTATGAATATGTTTTATCTAGCCGAAAGAGAATAGATTATGATGTAATCAACGTGAATTCAAATGTGCAGGGGGATAAAAATGCAAAATTAAACCTACTTAATTTTGATCTAACCATTTACGGAGTACCGGGAGTGGTTCTTAGTGATTCTCAAAAGGTGATAGTGGTTCCTAAGAACGGGGTTATCAAAATGAAAAGAAATCGATATTTTGAATTTGCAGGCTTGGTGAAGGCAGGCCGATTTGATTTTTATGGTAAGGAGTTTTCCTTTGACTATGAAAATTTCAAAATTAACTTGACCAATGTAGATTCATTGCGATTAAAGGCAGAAAGTACAGAGTTAGATGTGTATGGTAATCCTATGATTAAGCCGGTTAAAACGGTTATTGAAGGAGTTAATGGGGATCTTTTGATTGACAACTTTGAGAATAAGTCCGGGAATAAAGACTTTCCAGGTTACCCAATTTTTAATTCAAAGGATAAGTCTTACGTGTATTATGATAAAGGAAATGCACTTGGATCTGTTTACAATAGAGGGAATTTCTATTTCGAACTTGAGCCTTTTACCATCGACAGCTTAAATAGTTTTAGTAACGATCAATTAACTTTTGGAGGTACATTTTCATCTTCGGGTATTTTTCCAGAATTCAAAGAACAGCTTACCTTGCAGGAAGACTTTTCTCTTGGGTTTATTCGTCCAACTCCGCCCGAAGGCATGGCGATGTATCGAGGAAAAGGAACGTTTTATAACAACATTAAATTAAGCAATCAAGGTTTGCGTGGAGATGGTAAGTTGGAATACATTACTTCCACCACCTACTCTGATGACTTTATTTTCTACCCTGATTCTATGCGAACTAACGCAAGTGAATATTTTGTGGATAAGCAAAAAAGTGGAGTTCAATACCCTCCTGCCAAAGCGCAAAAAACTGACATGCGCTGGTTACCGAACAAGGACGTAATGTATGCGACAACAACCGAGTCTCCAATGGTACTATACGATGAGCGGGATAACTTTGAGGGAATTACGGCCTACAGAATTACGGAAATGCGAGCAGATGGGATTTACCATTTTGAAAGAGCTAATTTGTTTTCCAATCAAATAGTATTTAAATACAACACCTTTGATGCAGATACCGCAGACTTTCAGTTGACCAACGAGGAAGAAGCCGATGGTGAATTTGCTTTACAAACAAAGGACGTAAAAGCGCATGTAGATTATACAAAGCGCTTCGCAAGTTTTAAAGCTAACGGAGAGAAGGAGCCAATCTTCTTTCCTGTGAATAAATACTTGTGTTACATGGATGAGTTCAAGTGGTACATGGACAACGGAATTATTGAGCTTTCAAGTTCCAGTTCAACAGAGGTTGCAGCCGATGTAAAATTAGAAGGATCTAAGTTTATCTCCACTCATTCCAAACAAGACAGTTTGTTTTTCTTTTCTCCAGTGGCAGAGTATGATTCAAGAAGATACACGATTGCCGCTCATAAGGTGGCTTATATAAATGCAGCTGATGCTAGAATTTATCCGGATACAGGAGATGTAATGCTTCGCAAAGATGCGGTGATGGATCCCTTGAAAAAATCGCGGATTGTAACCAATAGTATCACTGAGTTCCACGAGGTATACGAAGCAAATACTCAAATCAAAGGTCGTAAGGACTATATTTCTAGTGGGAAAATTGACTATGTTGATGAAACGGACCTTGTTCAAACCATTTACTTGTATAACATTACAGTTGATGAAGGTGGGCAGACGGTCGGTAAGGGAAAAATTGCCGATACTGCCAACTTTACGCTGAGTCCTTATTTTGCATTTGACGGAGGGGTTAAACTATTTGGTAGTAAACAATTCTTGGTATTTGACGGAGTTGCTAAGATTAACCACGAGTGCGCGCGGTTGGAGAAACGCTGGATTGATTTTGAATCAGAGATCAACCCAAATGAGATTTATATTCCCATTGATACTAATTTACGAGATTCATCAGGAGCCTTCATCACAACAGGTATTAATTTAAATATAGACTCTACTTTTTTATATCCAGGCTTCCTAACTAAACGACTTAATTATTCAGACATTCAGGTTGTAGAGGCTTTAGGGTTTCTTCATTACGACAAGGAGAGTAAAGAATATAGAATTGGTCAAAAAGATAAAATCGCGGAGCAAAGTCTCGCCGGGAGTTATTTAAGCTTAAATACCGAGGCGTGTAAAGTGTATGCAGAAGGCAAACTAGACATTGGAGCTAGAACCGGAAACTTGACTTTTAGCGGAGCAGGAAACGTGAATTATACTTTGGAGGACGATGCTGCAGTCATTGACATGATGATGATTGTGGACTTCTTTTTTAACGATAACCTCATGAAACGAATGTCGGAGAGTATAAATGAGAATATTAATCTGAACCCCGTCGACTTCAGTAAATCCACTTATATGAAAGGGTTAAAAGAGATAGTTGGGACAGAAAAAGCGGATGAGATAAACACTCAGTTGAGTTTGAATGGGAAGATCAAAAGATTGCCGGATGAACTAAATAAGAGACTCGTATTTAATGAGGTGAAGTTTAAGTGGAACGAAGATGAAAATACATTTAAGTCTTTTGGTCCTTTAGGATTAAGTAACTCGGGTAAATACGAAATTAATAAATACGTGAACGGAGGGATTACAATTACTAAAAAACGGAGTGGCGACATTGTAAATATTTACTTAGAAATTGATGCAAATAACTGGTATTACTTTTACTACCGCAGAAATTTAATGAAGGTCATTTCAAGCAACCAGGATTTCAACACGCAAATAAAAGAAATGAAGAGGGACGACCGTAAATACGATACTAAAAGAGGGGAGGAGCCATTTACTTTTATGTTTGGATTGGAAAAAGATGTACGTGATTTTAAAAGGGATTTTGACAGCGATTTATAGCAGCGAATTGTTCACAAAGTATTGTTGGTCATAAAAGTTAGAAATTCTGATTTCTGTAACGTATCTTGCAATCTTTGTAAATTGACGAACTTTGAAAAAAAATAGATGAAAAAGAATTTATTCTTTGGTTTCGCAATTCTTTTGATTTTAGCAATCAGCCTTGGTAATCAGGGAAGTGTTGGTTCTGAAGATGAGCTGAAAGCTAAAGCAAACGAGCTTTTTGAAGCTGAAAACTATAAAGAAGCTAAGTTGATGTACGCTCAATTGTTAAGCTTATATCCCAAAGATCCTACCTATAATTATAGATTTGGTGCTTGTGTGCTTCAAACAGAGGCAGATAAAACGAAACCTATGAAGTATTTGAGTTTTGCTGCTTCTAAAGCCAATGTAGATCCGTTGGCTTATTTTTACTTGGGGAGAGCTTATCACTTGAATTATGATTTTGTAAAAGCGGTAAAACTTTACAGCAAGTTTAAAAATAAGGCAAGTAGCGATCAAAGAGAGAAATATAGTGTTGATCGTCAAATTGAAATGTGTAAAAACGGTAGAAATTTATTGACCAAACTCAATGAAGTTCAAGTGCTCGAAAGACAAAGTATCGCCGAGAAAGATTTTTACAGAATATACGATGAAAATGCAATAGGAGGAAAAATTCTAGCTGTTCCTGAGCAGTTTAAAAGTAAGTATGATAAGAAGATAAATGATAAATCTGTGGTGTTTTTACCTAGCAATGCGAAACAGGTTTACTATTCTTCCTATGGCAAAAAAGGGGAAAATGGGAAAGACCTTTATAAGGCCATTAAATTAGGTAATGGAGAGTGGAGTGAAGGTGTAAGTCTAGGAAACTCAATAAATACGCCTTATGACGAAGATTACGCATATATAAAACCAGATGGGAGAACGCTTTATTTTGCCTCTAAAGGTCATACAAGTATGGGTGGGTATGATATTTTTCGAAGTGTTTTGGATAATACAACAGGTCAATGGAGTGAGCCTGAGAATTTAGACTTTGCTTTTAATTCTGCAGATGATGATTTTATGTTTGTAACAGACCAAGAAGAGGTTTCCGCTTATTTTGCGTCTAACAGGGTTAATGAATTTGGAGAAGTTACTGTTTATAACGTCTTAATTGAACGAGCTCCTGCAGAACTATCTGTTATATCGGGAACGTTTATTGCTGAGAGCAACACAGGGGAAAGAAAGGCAACAATTACCGTAATTGACAAAGCAACTCAGGAAACAGTGGGCGTTTATGAAACAGATGAAAAAGGAAATTATTCAATAGAAATTGCGAAAAATGGAGGTGAGTATCAGTTTAATGTTGAGACCAATGAAGTAGATCCTATACACACTGGAGTTGTAATAATACCTGAGCAAGATGAATTTGAAGTGCTAGGTCAGGAGTTGCGATTAGTAGGACTGGGTAACGAACAGCAATTGGTGATTAAAAATATTTTTGATGGCACGGCATCCGCCAACCTGGCCGCATCATCGGGTCCAAGAATATCTTCATCATTAATAAAGCTAAAAGCAGATTTAGAGGTGAATTACAATTCTGATAACCTTGCTGCACTTCAATCCAATGCAAAAGCAAATGAGAACGACGACGGTCAAACAAAAGTTGATGGTAGTGCTTCAAACGGAGAATCAGTAGCGAGCGCTGTTGATAAAGAAAATACTTCAATTGCTAATGATTCTAAAAACCAGTCGGCTAACACTAACTTGTCGGCAACCAGTATTAAAGAAGAATTAACCGCTTTTAAAGCAGAGGCGATTAAGACAATTGATTCTAAGCAAAAGGCTATTGGCTTTCAATACGCTAATGCCATAGAATTAGAGCAGGAAGCAACTGCACTTTTTAATGAGGCTGCAGTAATGGAAGAAAAAGGTTCACAAGCTGAAGCGGTTGAGTCAAAAAGAAAAGCAGCCGCAGAGAAAGCATTGAAAGCCTCATTTGCCGCTCAGTTAGCACAGGGGTTAGAAGCTTCTATCAACAATGATCTAAGCAACATTGAATCAGTTGAAACAGCAGAATTAGAAATCGATAAAGCGCTTGGAGAGAACGATTTACAAGCAGCATCAAAGGTTCTTACCGAGTTAAAGTCTAAGGATAGTGAAAGTTTAGAAGATATTGTAGCAACTTCCTTTAACGATATTGCTAAAAGAAACTCCTTAGAGCAAAAGAAAATCAATGATTTTTCATCCAAAGCAGCATCTTTTTCAGAAGAAAAAAGTGATTTAGAAAATCAGTTAAGCATTTTACAGAAAAAAGAGCAGAATGCTAAAGGGAACGAGAAGGAGGAACTCGTGAAAAGCATAGAAAATATAGAGTTGGATTTAAAAGATTTAGAATACCAATCCGGTATTCTAAATAAAAACTTGATAGCGTCTAAATTAGCGATACAATCTCTAGCAGCAGAAAAAGCCCAATTACAAGCTTCGTCAGGCAGTATTAGTTCAACTAATGGCGACCTAGTTCAGGTTTCAGAAGAAGAAAAGAATGAGTTGTTCAATCAATTGAAAAAGTACAGAGATGAAGATAAATTAGCATTTGACCCGGAAAATAAAATATACGCTTCTTTAGATGCAAATTCAATTAAGCAGGGAACCAGTACAGATGAGATTGTAACCAATTCACCGGTAGAGGGAAATAGCTCAAATCAGCAAGAGCAAACGAATGAAAGTAACATTGAACAACAATCGGTTAAGGGAAATCAGCAAGAGCAAGCCAATGGAAATAATAATGAAGAACTAGCGGCCATAGGAAATAAATCTTTCAAGAATCAAACCTTAACGTCTATTAATTCGAATTATTTAGAAGAAATTAGTGCGGCTGAAGCAGTTGCGGATGATGAATTGAAATTATCCACTAAAATCGAGGTATACGATAATTGGTTGAGTGATTTAGAAGGCAAAAAGAAAGAAGTCAACGATGTTTATGAAGCTGAAATTGATGAAAAAGATCGTTCTGTTTTAAAAATTGAGTTAGATCAATTGTCTGAAAGTATAAATGAGCAACAAAAGTCTAAAAAAGCGGCAGAGTTAGAATTGACTAAAAGACAATCAGGTCAATTTGTTGCAGATAGCACACCCATAACCAAGGCAAGCGATATAACTGCAAGAAGTATCGTTAAGGACGACTTCACAAACTTAAAATTTGATCAAAAAGTACAGCCAAGTAGCACACAAAGTGGCCTTCAACTGATCGAAGCTAAAAAAGCACTTTATGAGGCTGGCGAGTTGGCAAAACAGGAGAAAATGGCGCAAGAATCAGCTTACACTTTACCAACCCTTGCTGAACGAACGAAAGCTTTTGCTGATGCCAATAGATTAAAAAAGGAATCAGAAGCAAAGCAAATAGAAGCTGCTAATAAGTTTGCTGAATTTAATTTGAAAGAATACAAGTTGAATAAGGCGAAAATCTATGAGGCGAGCGACATTGACGAAAAGTACGTTACCGAGAGTAGAGATATTGCTGAACTGCTAGCTGATGAGGCGGATAATTTTTACAGTGATGCTACTGCACTGCGCGCTGAAGTGAATAACTTGGATAGACTTTCTCAAAAGGAAGTGAACTTGCAGAAAGCTTATGATTACGAGCTATTGGCAATTAAAAAGCAGCAAGAAACATTGAAAAAATTAGGTATGGTGGTTAGCGATGCACTAATAGCTACTGAAACCGAAGAAAGTACAAAAAATGCAGAGCCTTTTATTCAAGTAATTGAAGACGAAGAGATACTTGCTATAGTGGAGGCGCCTAAAGCAAAGGCGGCAGCTGAGCAGCGAACTGCTCAAGTTATTACGCTAGAAGAAAACATTGCAAAACAAGGATCAGTTGCGGATGAAATGGAAGAAGGAGCAGAACGAGATAGTGTGATGGCACTGATTGAAGACTTAGGGCAGGAGCGGGAGCAATTAGTGCGAGAGGCAGCTTTGTATTACGAAAGAGAGCGTCAAATTAAAAAGGGATTAGTTGGAGTTCAGGCATCAAATCAACCTGCTACTGCTCAAGTTTTAGCTCCAGGAAATTCTACTTTTGAGGTGTTACTAGACACTGTGGACATAGACGGTGATCGAGAGGAATTGATAATGAGTTCTGAGGCATTTAAAGCATTCGCTAAAAATCGGCAAGAGTTGGTTATTCAGTCAAAGGCTGCTGAGGTAGCATATCAAGAAGCACTTGCTTTAGCGAGTGAAAACTCGAGGTTACAGAAACAAGCAGTTCTTGAGCTCAACAAGTCAAAAGTGGTAAATGATGAAGAAGAAAAGCAACGATTAATAAAGTCTGCTCAAGTTATTCAAAACACAATTAAGCAGAACGAAGAAAAGATTGAAACAATAAATCTTCAGATTAAAGTTAAAAACTTCCTCTTTCAAAGCCTGTTAGACAAGGACAATGCTTATTTGTCTAGATTGAGAGAAAGAGAGAGAAAGGAATATGTATTCTTAAGTGCTGATTATGTGCCTGAGATTGAATCGGAGAGTGCAATAGCTAATTTACCACAGTCGTTACCAACTGTTGAAGGAAATACCGGCTCATTAGAAAGTGATGAAACTGCTGAACAAACGAATGATTTGAAGCCAATAAAGGCAACTGATGCTGCTGAAGCAACTGACTTTATTGATGGCAATGTTGCGAATGAATTAGTTGATGTTACAGAAGACAAAACTGCTACACAGACTGCAGAAACAGGAGCAGAAGGAGAAACAACTGAAAGAGTAGAGACAAAACCGGTGCAAGTAGAAACTGCTGATAATGCTCCCCCAAAAGTAAAACAAGTTAATACTGTTCCTAAAAATAACACTCTGGCTTTAGTTTCCAACGAAGAATCTACTGTTGAAATTGACAATATCGACATAGTTCCGAGACAAGTGAAACAAGCAATTTTTGTTACCTTAAATAGAAATGAGTCGGCATACAGTGAGAATAAGCCAATACCAACCAAAACAACGCTACCCGAAGGGATTGTTTATAAAGTCCAAATTGGAGCATTTAGAAAAGAGATTCCGTCAAATACGTTTAAAGGATTTGCACCATTAATGGCTGAACCAACCGGTACAGGTATAACGAGGTATACTGCAGGTCTTTTTGCCAATTTGAATAATGCAACTGCAGCAAGAGACGAAATTAGGAAAGTTGGGTATCCGGATGCTTTTGTGGTTGCCTTTTTAAATGGCGAAAGAATAAGTATTAGTAAGGCAAGAGCAGAAAGTGGGTCAACTCCAACTTCACCAACAGTTACTAATTTCCCTAAGGTTAGTTCAGGTTCTTCAAATACTGCTGCAAATAGAAGAGGCACTGTAGCTACTGCGGAACAAGTAACCCAAGTTCCCGGAGGTAGTAAAGAGGCGTTGCCGAATGAGTTCACTTCTGATAATATCGAAGAGGTAATTAACGCGAAAACAGTTGAAGGATTATATTACACGATTCAAGTTGGAGTATTTTCAGCGCCTGTGAAGAAAGGGGTATTTAATTATGAAGGACTTAATGTAGTAGCTCTTGAAAGTGGCTTGTACAGATACAATGCAGGAATGTTTAACAGTGCATTACAAGCTGCAGACCTAAAGAATACGATAACTGCTACAATAAAAGATGCTTTCGTAACAGCTTATTATAATGGGAAGAGGATAAGCTTAACAGAGGCGTCTAAATTGAAAAATCAATAGATTATGTCAACGAAAGAATTAGAAAAAGTAGAGTTAAAAGAACAGGTAGTTCGCTTGCGGGAATTAATTTTACACAATGATGATTTTAACACATTTGACCACGTCATAACTTGCTTAGTGTCTATATGTGACCATGCTGCAGTTCAAGCTGAGCAATGCGCCTACATAGTTCATCATAATGGAAAATGCAGCGTAAAAGCGGGGACTTTAGAAAAATTAGAACCAATGTTAATAGCGCTTCAACTACAAAACTTAACTGCAGAAATTAAATAATATGAAAAAAGGAATAATTGCATTTGCATTCATTTTGTTCTTTGTTCAATGCGCTACGGTACCCATTACAGGAAGGAAGCAATTAAAGATGGTCAACACTAGCCAGTTACAAACATTGAGCTTCACGCAGTATTCTGAAGTAAAATCTACGGCCAAACTTGTACCAAATTCTGACCCTAGAACAGTATTAGTTAAAAAAGTTGGAGCTAATATTTCTTCTGCGGTAAACAGATACTTAACAAACAATGGTTATAAAGATCGATTGAAGGAATTTGAATGGGAGTTTAATTTAGCAGATGACAATACCGTTAATGCTTGGTGTATGCCTGGTGGTAAAGTAATGTTTTACACTGGTATTTTACCAATCTGTGCAGGCGAAGATGGAATTGCCGTAGTTATGGGGCACGAAATAGCTCATGCTATTGCAAGGCATGGAAATGAAAGGATGAGTCAAGGAATGTTGGCTCAAGGAATCGGAGCTTTAGGACAGATAGGAACAAGTGGCGCTACCCCTCAAGTTCAAGCTATTTTTAACCAGTCATTTGGAATAGGATCTCAATTGGGATTGCTAAAGTTTTCTAGAAATAATGAATCAGAAGCAGACAAGCTAGGTTTGGTTTTTATGACGATGGCAGGATACGAACCGGCAACTGCTGCAGAATTTTGGAAACGTATGTCAGCGGCTGAAGGCGACGGTCAAGCGCCACCAGAATTTATAAGCACCCACCCAAATGATGAAAGAAGAATTGCAGATATTTTAGAGTATTTACCTGAAGCTCGAAAATGGGCTAATAAGTAGGAGGAAGTCTATATTAATGGGAGGAAGTTGTTCTTTTTTATTTCAATTTCGTGAACTCCCCTTTCTTTTTCATATCCATTAATCCACAACCATCACATTTGTGAGACTTAGTCTGCAAATAGAAGTACCTAACTAGATAGGCAACAGCTAAGACCATTAAAATTGTTACGATTATTTCTTGCCAGTTCATCTGTTAATAAGTCCGTTTTTAGATTGTTTAAAGTTACTGAAATTCAAATAAATTTGTTTCTGTTGATACACTTAAAAGACTGGATTGAGTATGAATTTTGATAGACAAATATTTACTGATAAACAGTTAGTTGATTTATATTCGGCATTGCTAAAGCCTCGAATGATTGAGGAGAAAATGCTGATTTTATTGCGTCAAGGTAAAATTTCAAAATGGTTTTCGGGAATTGGGCAAGAAGCAATTTCTGTTGGAGCTACGGAAGCTGCATCAGAAGATGAGTTTATGTTGCCCATGCACCGCAACTTAGGCGTTTTTACAAGTCGTGGTATAGAGTTACATCGATTATTCGCACAATTTCAAGGGAAAGCATCCGGTTTTACAAAAGGGAGAGACCGTTCTTTTCATTTTGGTTCTAGTGAGCATCATATCGTGGGAATGATTTCTCATCTAGGTTCTCAGTTGGGAGTTGCTGATGGGATTGCTTTAGCGAATCAATTAAAAGAGAATAAAAAAGTGACCATCGCTTTCACTGGAGATGGAGCAACAAGTCAAGGTGATTTTCATGAAAGTTTGAACGTTGCTGCAGTTTGGAATTTACCTGTTATTTTCATTATCGAAAATAATGGCTACGGACTTTCTACTCCTAGCGCAGAGCAGTTTAGGTGTAAACAATTTATCGACAAAGGTATTGGGTACGGTATGGAGGCACACCAAGTGGATGGGAATAATATTTTAGAAGTTTACCAAAAAGTAAGTGAGCTAAAACAGTCGATGAAATGGAACCAGAGACCCATTCTTTTAGAATGTATAACCTTTAGAATGAGAGGACATGAAGAGGCTTCTGGAACAAAGTACGTGCCTGACGAACTGTTTGAAGAGTGGAGTGTAAAAGACCCTGTTGTGAATTTTGAAAACTTTTTGATTGCACAAAATGTACTTAATACTTCTGGAATTGATGCAATTCGATCAGCAATCAAAGCTGAGATTGAGTTAGGTTTAGAGAAAGCGTATACCGAGGAATCAATTCAAGTTTCAACAGAAACCGAGCTAAAGGATGTTTACGCTGATTTTGAGTACACCGCAGTAAGCCCTGCTGCAGAGGTGAAAGAAATGAGAATGATTGATAGTATTGCAGATGCTATTGACTTAGCTATGGCCAATCATCATAACCTGATTTTAATGGGGCAGGACATAGCCGAGTATGGCGGAGTTTTTAAGGCAACGGATGGCTTAGTAGCGAAATATGGCAAATCAAGAGTAAGAAACACGCCTCTCTGCGAAGCTGCTATTGTCGGCAATGCTTTAGGGTTATCGATTAATGGATTCAAAGCCATGATGGAGATGCAGTTCGCTGATTTTGTTACAGAAGGATTCAATCAAATTGTAAATAATTTAGCAAAAATTCATTGGCGATGGGGCCAAAATGCAGATGTAGTAGTTAGAATGCCAACAGGTGCAGGAGTTGCTGCAGGTCCTTTTCATTCACAAAGCAACGAAGCGTGGTTTGCTCACATCCCAGGTTTAAAAATTGCTTATCCTTCAAATGCTTATGATGCAAAAGGCTTGTTATTAACCGCTTTTGAAGACCCTAACCCGGTAATGGTATTTGAGCATAAAGCACTTTACCGAAGTACTAATGAAGAAGTACCAGTCGGATATTATAACTTGCCTTTTGGACAAGCAAAATTAGTAGCAGAAGGGAATCAACTTTCTATAATAACCTATGGAATGGGTGTTCATTGGGCTAAGAACTTGGTCGAGGAGAAAGGTATTTCTGCAGATGTTCTAGATTTGAGAACGTTAGTTCCTTTGGATTGGGACAGTGTATTTAAATCTGCCAAGAAAACTGGTAAAGTGATTGTACTACATGAAGACACACTTTTTGGAGGAATAGGAGGGGAGTTGGCTTCAGAAATTGCAGAACATTGTTTTGAGTATTTAGATGCTCCTGTGAAACGAGTTGCCTCGTTAGATACTGCTGTTCCTTTTCATCCCGATTTAGAAACAAACTTTTTACCTCAACTGCGATTGGAAAAAGTGGTAGAAGAATTGTTGGCTTATTAGAAAAATACAGCCATTACATCGGCAGCAGACATTTTGTGAAAGTACTTTTTTAAATCAAATTTTGCTAAAACGGTGCGAACTTCGTCTTGAGAGTGTTTGCAACCTTCCAATGCTTTTTCAATTTCGTTGACATCGGCAACTCCGAAAAAGTCACCAAAGAATTTTGCTTCTTTGATAATTCCCTTTTCTACTTGTAGATTCACCTCCAATGTTCCCCCGGGAGTTCTGGCGCCTTGCATGAAGTTGTACTTCGGTGAATGACCAAAATTCCATTCCCAAGTGGCATATTTTTCGTCTCTTATTTTTTGAATTTGAGCAATATCATTTTCGGTAAACTCGTACATTTTTGCGCCTGGAAAAGTTGCCAAAACGTGATCCATAATCCGTTGAGTAAACGTTTCTAAATTCATTGTCTCCTTCATATGTTCCGAAACATTGGTAACTCTTTTTGGTATCGATTTTACCGCTCTATCTTTATATTTTAAAGGATTAATTTTAAGCGCACCACTGACATCTTTCATTTGAGAAGAGTAAAGAATAGTTCCGTGGTGGAGCACCTTGTTTTTAAAAACGTGTTCCGCATTTCCTGAAAACTTTTTTCCTTCAATTGTCAAGTCGTTTCTACCTTCAAATTTAGCAGCAATACCCATGTTGTTTAAGACCTCAATAATTGGCTTTGTGTATCGCTCAAAATCGACCACTTCAGTGTTCTCACCCGTTCTGGTGAATGAAAAGTTCAAGTTTCCTAGATCGTGATAAACTGCACCACCACCAGACAATCTTCGGACCACTTTAATGTCTTTTTCTTTTACATAGTCGACGTTAATTTCCGCCATGGTATTTTGGTGCTTTCCAACAATTATGGCATTGTCGTTTCTCCATAGCATGAAACAATCTTCCTTTAAGTGTTTAAAGATGAATTCATCTGTAGCTATATTAAAGTATGGGTCGGTGGAATGATGATGAATGCAAAGCATGGTAAAGTGGTTGAAAATAAAAAAACCGTTCCTATAATCATCGGAACAGTTTCAAAGTTAAAATTTATTTGGTTATGCTTCTTGAGAAACTTTAGGAGCAGCGCTCATAATTTCTTCATTTGCATACTCTTCAAATTGTTTGAAGTTATTTACAAACGACTCAGCTAATTTATTCGCTTTTGAGTCGTATAAAGCTTTGTCAGACCAAGTGTTCTTTGGATTTAATATTTCCGTTGGAACGTCTTCACAAGAAGATGGCATTGCTAATCCGAAAATTTCGTGATTGGTAAAATCCACAACATTTAGCTTTCCAGTTAGAGCCGCCGTGATCATCGCTCGAGTGTACTTTAATTTAATTCTAGACCCTGTTCCATATTCTCCACCAGACCATCCAGTGTTAATCAACCAAACGTTAACATTATTTTTTGCCATTTTAGAACCTAACATCTCAGCATACTTTGTTGGGTGCAAAGGCATGAAAGGAGCTCCAAAACACGCTGAAAAAGCTGTTTGCGGTTCAGTTACTCCAGCTTCAGTTCCGGCTACTTTAGCAGTATAACCTGAGATAAAGTGGTACATCGCTTGCCCAGGAGTTAACTTAGAAATTGGAGGTAAAACACCGTAAGCATCTGCAGTTAAAAAGAAGATGTTTTTTGGTGCAGGACCAATAGAACCTGGCTGAATATTGTCTATATGATGAATAGGATAAGATACTCTGGTGTTTTGAGTCTTTTCGCTATTCTCGTAATCTACTTCAGTTGTTCCATTTTTAAAATTGATATTTTCTAATAACGCACCAAATTTGATGGCATTAAAAATTTGAGGTTCGTTTGCTTCTTTCAGATCTATTGTTTTAGCATAACAACCACCTTCGAAGTTAAAAACAGATTCATCATCCCAACCGTGCTCATCATCACCAATTAGTCTTCTATTTGGATCTGAAGAAAGTGTAGTTTTTCCTGTACCAGAAAGACCGAAGAATACAGCTGTATCTCCATCCTGCCCTACATTCGCTGAACAATGCATAGAAAGAACATCCTTTTGGTGTGGCAATATGAAGTTTAATGCAGAAAAAATTCCTTTTTTGATTTCACCTGTGTAACCTGTTCCTCCGATTAACAATAATTTTTTAGAGAAATTCATTACAGCAAAGTTATGTTGACGTGTGCCGTCAACCGCTGGATCTGCCATAAACCCGGGAGCACAAATGATGTTCCATTCTGCTTCAAAATTTGATATCTCTTCTTCTGAAAGTCTTAGGAACATATTGGAAGCGAAAAGATTAGAATAAGGGAATTCAGAAACTAACCTTAAGTTTAACTTGTACTTCTCTGATGAACACGCAGAAGCGTCTCTTACGTATACCTCTTTTCCGGATAAATATGAAGTAACTCGGTTGTAAAGAACATCGAATTTATCAGCATCAAATTTGATGTTAATACCACCCCACCAAACTGCATCTTTTGTAATTTCATCTTCAACTATGAAACGGTCTTTGGGTGAGCGACCTGTGAATTCACCGGTATCAACTGCTAAAGCTCCTGTGTTGGTTAAAACACCTTCGCCACGAACTATTGTTTCTTCAATTAACTGTGCTGGTTCTAAGTTCCAATATGCCGCGGCAACGTTGCTTAAACCTAATGTAGAAATAGAAGCATTTTTTGCTTTTCTTCCGTACTCGTTCATAAAATCTGTTTTTGAATTATAACTCCGAAAATGTGGGGTAACAATGTATTTCCGTTCTTAATTATTAATTAATGCAAAGGTAATAGCCTTTTTGGGAATAGTGTTTATTAAATAAGATAATTTTTATCAACAACGGGCAAAGTATCCTTTTGGTAATTAATACTATAACTTAAATTATTTCGCGACTGAAATACTGTTTTAAAACGACAAAAACAATTAAGTTATCATTTAATAGATACTTACTATTTCAGTAAATTCTTGGGCTTGAGATAACCCAGGTAGTAAATAATCGAAATGGAAGCAATGTAGAACGGAACTGCCGGAATTTTATACCTTTCTACTATCGCAAAAAATTATTTTTGCACCACGGAGTACAAAAGCGTTAGCCGTTGAAACAAAAGTATAAGAAGGCATAATTACTTCATCTCCTTCTTGAATATTTATTAAGATAGCTGCCATTTCTAGTGCATCCGTGCAAGATGTTGTTAGAAGTGCTTTTTTTATGCCATATCTATTTTCTAAAAATTGCTGGCATTTCTTAGTGAAAAATCCATTTCCTGAAATCTTTTGAGTTCGCACTGCCGCTCTTATATACTCGGTTTCTTTTCCTGTAAAGTATGGTTTATTGAATGGGATTTTCATTACAATTTCAGTATTTGTGCACTTCTACTTCTGTTGAAATTAAATTTTACGTGATGTAACAAATCTATTTAATTTTGAGTTCACATTTAATAGCTATTTATGCACGTCATTTTTGCCACACAAAACCCCAATAAAGTACTTGAGATTCAAAATCAAGTTGGGGAATTGCACACAATTCAGTCTTTACTGGATCTGAACTACCTAGAAGAATTAGAAGAAACCCAAGATACACTCCAAGGAAATGCGTTACAAAAGGCACGTTTTGTTTATCAAAAGTTTGGGAAGGCATGTTTTGCAGATGATACAGGACTTGAAATTGACGCTCTAAATGGAGAACCGGGAGTTTATTCTGCTCGTTATGGCGGACCTGAAAAGTCATTTGAGAAAAACATGGACTTGGTACTTTCTAAGTTAGAAGGGCTTGAAAATAGATCGGCTCAGTTTAGAACAGCTATTGCACTAATTGATGATCATGGAGTTGAGTACCTTTTTGAAGGAGTTTGTTCGGGAGATATTTTAAAAGATAAAATCGGAGATGAAGGATTTGGTTACGATCCAATTTTTCGTCCGGAAAGGTTGGAAATATCCTTTGCTCAGATGGATATTCATCAAAAAGAAAAAATTAGTCATCGAGGATTAGCTGTAAACAAATTAGTGAAGTTTATTAATTCAAATTTGAAATAATAGTATCAACTATTTCTATTTGATTCTCTTTTGAAAGTTCATTGAATAATGGGAGTCGTAATAATCGCTCTGAAAAATAATCACAGTAGTCTAACTCAACTCCTTTATAATGCTTTTCAAAAAACGGACTTTTATGTAATGGAAGATAGTGAAATACAGCTAGTATACTTTTTTCTTTTAGTTTATTTATTAGCATATTTCTCTCACTCAATGATTCACAAACTAAATAATAAATGTGAGAATTGTTTGATGCATAATTGGGTATTGTTGGTCTTTTTTTCTTTTCTAGGTGTTCCTTTAATAGTTCCTCATAGTGGTTCCATAAGTCAGACCTAATTTTTTGAATTAATTCTAATTTTTCTAGTTGAGCCCATAAGCAAGCAGCAGTTATTTCAGAAGCTAAAAAGGAAGAGCCAATATCAACCCAGCCATACTTATCAATTTCACCCCTAAAAAAAGAAGATCTATTCGTTCCTTTTTCCCATATAATTTCAGCTCTTTTTATATATTTAGTATCATTTATTCCTAATAAACCACCTTCTCCTGAAATAATGTTTTTTGTTTCATGAAAAGAAAATGCGGATAACTGACCAATTGAACCCAACGCCCTAGTTGTCCCATCTTTGTAGGTGAAATAAGAGTCAATTGCTTGCGCTGCATCTTCTACAACAATTAGATTGTATCTTTTGGCAATTACCATTATTTTTTCCATTTCACAAGCTACACCGGCATAATGAACGGGTACAATTACTTTAGTCCTTTCTGTAATCAGTGACTCTATTTTGTTCTCGTCAATATTGGGGTGTTCTTTTTTACTATCGCAAAAAACTAGCTTAGCACCTCTTAATAAGAAGGCATTTGCAGTTGAAACAAATGTGTAAGATGGCAATATTACTTCATCGCCTTCTTTGATCTCACATAATATAGCGGCCATTTCCAATGCATCAGTACAAGATGTAGTTAACAGGGCTTTTTCTATTTTAAAATTATTTTCAAAAAAATGGTGGCATTTTTTTGTATAATATCCATTGCCAGAAATTTTTCCTTTATTAACAGCATTGTTTATATAAATCGTTTCATTTCCTGTGAAAAAAGGCTTATTGAATGGGATCTTGTATTTTTCCATATTAACTAAATCTACTTCGAAATTTGTTTAATGGAAAAATTGAATTTCCATTTTCAAGGTAGGATGCTTTAGAAATCTTTAAAAGACCTTTCCCGCATACTACAATTGGGCAGCTATTCTGAAATTTTATTATTTTTCCGGCAGTTCTATTCTCAATAGTCAAATCAGCTATTTCAATTGTTTCGTGTATTACGATTAGTTGCCCGTCTAATGTAGTTCTAGCCCCTTTGTAAGGGGTTCCTACCGAATCAATTAATCTCTTTATTTTCTGAGAATCGCTGTTCCAATCAATCATATAATCTTCTTCATCTCGCCATAAACTGTACGTAGCTTTTGAATCATCCTGCGGTTCAGCTTTAAGGGGTTGATCAGAGAGAATTAGTTGAACCAAATTAAGACAGATTTTAACATATATGTTAGCCATTGATTCAATTGCGGCTTCAATTTTTATTGGGTAATTAACGACAAAAGATTCTTGCAAAAGAATATCTCCTTCATCATAATTTTTATTGGCAATAATACAACTTGCCCCAACTTCTTTTTCTCCATTAATTAGTTGAGAAACAAGTGGTGCAAATCCTCTATATTTTGGTAATAACGAATCATGAATTATCAATAGTTTTAAGTCTGTTGTTGGATTTAGAATTTTTTTCCAACCAATTGCAATCCAGTAAGAAGCTACTTTGTTTGCTGTATTATATTCTAATGAATAATTAATTTTAGACGCTTTGCATAAAGCTGATATTTCCTTAGAATAGTCATTAGTAATGTTTTTATCTTTTCCTATAACTACTTCTGCAATAATTGCACTAGAATTATCTTCAATTATGCTTTTTAGAACCTTTAAGCCTTTATATCCTAGAAGAAATAGAACTACCTTGTTTTTCATAAATTTTTAGTCCGATCTATAATGTAATTAGGTCTATCTTTTACTTTTTCAAAAGTTTTTCCAACATAATAGCCAATCATGCCAAGAATGGAAATAATTATACCTGCCAAAAACCAAATTGATAGGACAATGGAAGTAAAGCCCATTTGTATAATTTCCCCTTTTAAATAAAGTGTGATGTAATAAATACCTAATAAAAATGCAAGGATAGAAATTGTAAACCCTAATTTAATTGTTAATCGCAGTGGTTTATCAGAAAACGCGACAATGTTATTAAAGGCGAGTGAAAATAGTTTTTTAAGGTTATATGACGATTCTCCCTCATGTCTTTTACTATGCGTTACATCTATACTAGTTGTATTAAACCCGACCCATTGGACCATTGTTGGGAAATAACGGATTTGATCTTTCAATGATAAAACAGCTGTTATTACTTTTCTATGATAGATACCAAAATTTGCGATTCGGTGATCTTGTTTAGTATTGGTTAAGTAGCTTAGAGTTTTGTAAAAAAATAATGAGCCTAATTTTTTACAAAATTATCTTGTCTTAGAGCTCTTTTTGCCAATACAATATCATATCCTTCATTGGTTTTTTCAATAAGTTTAATAATTTCTTCAGGTTGATCTTGTAGATCACAATCCATAACAACTACCCATTCTCCGGTAGCAAATTTCAACCCGCAAGTTATTGCGTAATGCTGTCCAAAATTTCTTGAAAGTTTAACACCTTTAACTCTTTCATTGTTATTGCAAAGGGCAGTAATTACGTCCCATGTGGAGCAGTTTGAAATATCGTCTACAAAAATGATTTCATATTGATAGGAAAGCTTATTGAAAACATCATTAACTCTTGTAACTAGGTTACTAAGTGTAGAGTCACATCCATAAACAGGAATAACTATTGAAATTAGTTTATTATTATCCGAAATCATGTAACAATCTCAATTATATTTGTTTCATTTATGGTAAGCAATGAGTCAATAAGCTCAAAAGTAAAGATATTAGTTTTCGCTTTTGCTTTTTTTAATTGTTTCTTGCTCAACTTTTTGAATACCAGTTATATTCAAAAAAAGAATCCTGAGAATCATAGAATAAATACACAGAGCATAGATAGAGGGTAATAGTACCGTCTGGTCCATAGATAACGCATGGTATTTACCTCAAGCAAAAAATTTAATAAATGGTAACGGATTTACCATAGATATACTAGAACCGGAGATGAGGGTGAGACGGACTCCTGTGTATTCACTCTTTTATACTGGTCACTTTATACTTTTTGGAGAGCAAGGGTCTTTTAAATTTATTCGATATACTCAAACCATTTTATTTGCATTCTCGGCTCTTTTGTTAATGCTAGCAGTTTTTAATTTTTCCAATAATAGGAAGTGGGCAATTTGGGCAGGTTTTTTATATGGGATAAATATTTTTGTTATTTCCTATTGTTTTTTTACTCTAACTGAGAGTCTGAGTCCGTTTTTAATTGTGTCATGCATTTATTTATTCTCAAAATATATAAAAACTGGTCAGACGAAATTTTTAATCTTTACAGGAATTTCATTAGGAATATCATTTTTGTGCAGACCTACTAGCGGGGTGTTGTTTATTGGTATTCTTTTGTATTTGCTTTTCTATTTATATCCTTTTAGGTTAAAATTGTTGTATTCTTATCTGTTTATAATTATATCTTTTTCGGCTTGTTTGTCTCCATGGGTGCTTAGAAATTATTTTTTGACAGGCAAAATCATTGTAGCAGAAAAGTATTATCATGGGGCAACTATGGATTTTGGAAGAGCTCATATTAAATTGCGGGAAATTGTTGGTGTTTGGACAAATCCTGCAAACCTTTCGGCAGAAGCTTTTTCATCTAAACTCAGAAATTTGGTTAAAGTAGGGAATAAAGAAAATATAGACCTACATATAGAGGAATACACGGAGCAGTGGCCTGAATTTGTTTTTAAGACTTTTTCAAAAGAAGAAATACATTCGGATTTAATTGCTTTGGGAGAGTGCTATAAAGTAAAGAGTGATATATTGAATAGGAACAAGGACATTTTAAGAAAAGAGCTTTTAAATCAAGAATGTGAATTTGAGGTGTACAATTTATTGAGTGAAAAGAAGCAAGCACTTGTAAATGAAAACTTTATAAGGTATTGGCTAATCACACCTTTGAAAACTTCATTTGAATTAATTTTTAACAGCACAGTACATAACTTTCAGGTGCTAACCAACTTGCCAGGTAAGTTTCAAGTTATTGGCAAAGGCATTACTTATATTTTTAATGTAACACTTTATCTGTGTTTATTTTATTTCTTATTTAGTAAATCAGTTAATTTGCAATTAAGATTATTTGTTTTTGCTCCAGTTTTTATTCTATTTATTTCATTAACTGCACTCTTATTTAGATATGTAGAAAGCAGGTATCTTTTAGTCACAAATCCATTATTGTTTATATCATTTTCATACACAGTTAATGATGCACATATGTATCTTAATAAATTCTTTAAAAAAAGAAATGAATAACATTATAACTGATAAGAAAACTTCAAATGTTTACCATTATTTTTTAATTAAATAATAAGTTAATTAAAAGGTGACATGTTGCTAATTCAATTTCTGAATGCGGTCATGAATCCTTAATTTTGAAGTCCAAAATATAATAAATGCAAGCAAAAATAAACACTGAAAAAGGAGAAATGCTCGTTGAGTTTTACGAGAAAGATACACCAAAAACTGTTGAAAATTTCGTTAAGCTATCAAAAGATGGTTTTTACGATGGATTGACTTTTCACCGAGTAATTCCTGATTTTGTAATTCAAGGTGGATGCCCTGATGGAACAGGAGCAGGTGGCCCTGGATATTCTATTGTTTGCGAATTGGACGGTGAGAATCAATTTCACGACAAGGGAGTGCTTTCCATGGCCCATGCAGGTCGTAATACAGGAGGTTCGCAATTTTTCATATGCCACAGTAGAAACAATACTGCACACTTAGACAGAAATCACACGTGTTTTGGTAAAGTAATTGAAGGGTTAGAAGTAATAGACGCGATTAAAGCAGGAGACAAAATCAACAAAATTGAAATTATAGAAGCATAGAAATTATGAGTTTATCAATAAAAGGAAGAATTAAAACCATTCTAGATGTAGAGAGTGGAACTAGTAAAGCAGGAAAGGGCTGGAGAAAGCAATCATTTGTAGTAGACACTGGAGCTCAGTATAATCCTGATGTGTGTTTTGGCGTTTTTGGCGACGAGAAAATTGACATGTTATCCAAATTTAACCCAGGTGCTGAGGTTGAAGTAGCATTTAACGTTTCTTCGAGAGAATACAATGGGAAATATTACCACAACATTGATGCTTGGAAAATTGACTCAATTGGAAGTCAAGGAGCGGGCGGAAACACGCCACCACCTCCAACCGAAGAGCCAAGCTCATTGAATACTGCAGATTTAAGTTCAGATGCAGAGGATGATGATTTACCTTTCTAACTAAACATAATTGGATTCTCTTACCCAAATTGTACTTGGCGGAGCAGTAGGCGAAGCTGTTTTGGGTAAGAAAGTGGGCAACAAAGCTATTCTTTGGGGCGCCATTGGTGGCACAATCCCAGATTTAGATACAATCCCCGGTTTATTTCTCGACACAGTTAGTCGATTAGAAATTCATCGGGGATTTTCGCATTCTATCGTTTTTGCAATACTCATTGCACCGCTGTTAGGGTTTTTGATCGACAAAATTTATCGAAAAAAAAAGGAGTCAACTTGGTGGGGCTGGACCCAATTGATGTTTTGGGCCATTTTTACACATCCACTGTTAGACATTTTTACCACTTGGGGAACTCAGCTACTTTGGCCGCTGGAGTGGAGAATCGCAATCCAGTCTATTTTTGTGATTGATCCTTTGTATACCTTACCATTTTTAATCTGCTTAATCGCGGTTCTTTTCATAAAAAGAAAGAACCCAAAGCGAATGAAATGGAATAGATTAGGCTTAGTGATCAGCTCTTTTTATCTGTTGATTACGGTTGGAATAAAATTATATGTAGATGAAGTTTTTGAGAATACTCTGATTAATGAAGGCTATGAATACAAACGTTTTGACAGCCGACCAACTCCATTAAATGCAATTTTATGGACTTCAAATATTGAGTTAGAAGATCGCTTCTTAATCACCTATTATTCTATTTTTGATGCTCATCAAAATTTAGAGTTTTTTGAGTTTGCTAAAAACGAGACATTGCTAAATCCATATAGAAATGAACCTGAAATTGAAAGGCTAATCCAATTAACCAAAGGGTTTTTTACGATAGAAAAAACTGCTAATGGTATTGCAATGAATGATTTGCGTTTTGGTTTAACTGAAGGCTTTAATAATGGTCAAGGAGATTTTGTTTTTACCTATTTGATTTCAAAAGAAAATGGGAAATTGCATGTTGAACAAAAAAAACAAAACTTTAAGGGAATGGAGTCGGCTTTAGCCGATCTGTGGAATAGAATTAAAGGGAAATCTTAGTTCGTAAAAAAAATATTCTGGAAATTAAGAATATCAAATTTTCCATAGAACAGTTACGATTCAATAAATAGAGTGATTCCTCATAATTGGTTGGTTAACTTTCACTTTGTTTTTCTTACAAGTGAATCAACCTGAAAAAGGAAGATAAATTTTAAAATTAATACAGTTCCGAACAAGGATAGGGATTCGTTTTAGAATGTCCCGCCAACATTATTTAGAAAAAGAATGGTTACTTATTAGATTGCAATTTCTTCAACGATTTGGGGCAAATATTGAAGTCTACTAAAATAAATACCCTTTCAATTAAAGTGCTATATTTTATTGATTACTTAAGTTTGAAAAAGAAGAATCATTAAAAGATTTAATTGAAACTTTTAAATTCACTTACTACATTAAAATATTGGCTATTAGGGGTGCTATTAGTCGTTCTAATGACACAACTGTCTTGGAAAACGGCCGACGGCAAATACAATCAACAAATTATTTCGGGAGATGGAATTGGTTACTATCAGTATTTAGTAAACTATTTTCATTACGAAACGATTACAAAACAGGAGAAGAACTCTGATTTTATGATGGAGTATGACGGGCGAATAGTAAATAAGTGTTTCGTTGGTGCAGCCCTATGTATGACTCCTTTTTATAAAGCAGCAGAATTGCATTCCTTTGTAGTTGGTGAAGTTTTCGACCCATTCTCTCCTCGAACAAAAAAGTGGATTAATGTAGGAGCCTTGTTTTATTTATTCTTAGGACTAGCATTCATTTATCTCTGGTTGAAGCTATTGAAATTGAAGGAGACTTCAATCCTTTGGAGTCTTTTAGGAGTTTCTCTAGGTACTAATTTATTCCTTTATGCTGTACTTTCACCTAGTATGACACATGTGTACTCATTTTTTGCTGTGTCTGTTTTTTTATATTGTACTGCTTACTTTTTTTCCAGTGAAAAGGTTGAACCTTTTCTTCTTGCAAGTTTTTTCTTGGGATTAATTGTAGTTATTAGACCAGTAAATGGAGTTGTAGTGTTGTTACTTCCTTTGTTATCGAAAGGAAATTGGAGCATTCTTGAGCATTTTAGGATAGTCTCTATTAAATCATGGATATTAGCAATAATTGTCGGTATAGTCCCAATTTTTATTCAGCTCTATCTTTGGCATTTACAAACTGGAGATTGGCTAGTTTGGTCTTATGGGGAGGAAGGGTTTTATTGGACGAATCCACAGGTAATGGAAGTGTTATTTGGCTTTAGAAAGGGTTGGTTTGTGTACACACCTCTTGCTGCACTTTCATTTTTTGCCTTGCCAATACTCTATAAAAAAGATAAGGTTCAGTTTTTCAACATCCTATTGTTTTTTGCAATATTGATTTATATCGTGTCATCTTGGTGGAACTGGTACTATGGCTCTTCTTTTGGTCAGCGTTCCTTTGTTGACTTTTATGCTATCATTGCTTTTCTCTTAGCTACTCTACTTCATTCATTTTACGATAAAAGGCTACTAAGTATCTTAATAAAAGTGCTGATAGTCGGACTAATAGGGCTCAATTTATTTCAATCGTTTCAATACAAAGAGAATATTATTTCCTCTTGGGATATGACTTCAAAAAAGTATGTTGCTACTTTCGGAGTTACCAAACCAAATGAGGTTCGGATCGGAGGAAGTAGAGAAATATTGCCGTTCAATGCGCAGAAGGAGTTACTGATAGATTCTGTGCTTCAACTCGGAAATATCAATCAATTGGAAATAGCAAATCGTCGTAAGTATTTTGATTACTCTAGTAAAGAGTACGGCGTTGCTTTGAAATATCAATTAGAAACTTGTTCCAAATTAAGCCGCGGTTATTTTTTAGAAATGGAGTTAAACAGGTTCGAGTTGGATTTGAACAGCTCTGAAAATGCTAAGATGGTTGTTGAAGTGAAAGATAGAGAGGGGAATAGCAATTTCTATACGTGGTTTTTACTGAATGAAGTTCCATCAAAACAGCAAGGGGAGTGGATTAATTATAATTATCAGGTAAGTTTGCCAAAATGTAAAACAGATGACAATAAGTTATTGGTTTACATACGAAATGAAGACAAGGCGAACTTTCTAATCTCTGAGTTTAATGTGAGGCTATTTGATTTGTATTAGATTACCACTCAAAACTGTCTTCATCAAACCACTTACCTTGCAGTTTTAATACTTGTTCAATTAAGTCTCTCACGCAGCCCTCACCACCTTTTTTTGATGAAATATAATCGGATATTCCCTTAATTTCTTCGGCCGCATCATTTGGGCAGGCAGCAAACCCGACACTTTGCATAACTTTATAATCGGGTATATCGTCACCCATGTATAGAATTTGTTCTTTTTTCAGTCCAAATTTCTCTTTTAGTTGCTCAAATACTTCTACTTTATTCTTGCACGCCAAATTGACTTCAGTAATTCCTAGCGTATTCAGTCGTTTGCGAACACTTTCAGATGTTCCACCACTAATAATTGAAATGTGATAACCTTTTTTAACCGCATGCTGCAAGGCATAGCCGTCTTTGATGTTCATTCTTCGAACTTGTTCTCCATCGGGTAATGTAATCACCATTCCGTCGGTTAAAACGCCATCAACGTCTAACATGAAAGCTGTAATTGGTCGGAGTTTGGCTTTGATGTTTGACATATTATTTACTTTGTTGTGCTTTGTAAATATCAGCAGTAATCAAGTCGTAAATTTTTTGATATTCGGGATTGCTCGCTAAATATTTTAGATGACTGTCAATTACTTTCTTGTCGTTTCTAACCGCAGGACCAGTTTGAGCGTTAATTGGCTTTTCGTGTTTGATTTTGTCCGCTGTCTTCTCTACCAAAGGTCGAATAACATCAAATGGAATTTGCTTTTTAGCCAAAATTTCTCCTGCTATGTGGAATAAATGATTGCTAAAGTTGTTTGCAAAAACAGCAGCAACGTGAAGTGCTTTTCGCTTTTCAGAATCCATTGCGTGCACTTTTCTTGACATCGATTTAGCTAAGCTTAAAAATAGGTCTTCTGTTTTCGAGTCATTGGCTTCAACGCAAATTGGAATTGGCTCTAAACTCTCTGTTTCATTTTTTTGAAAGGATTGAACAGGGTAGAAAATTCCATAATTCTTAAATCCACAGGGCTCAAATACATCAATAGGAGTGGAGCCAGAAGTGTGAACAATGGGTACATTCTTTACTTTGATAGAACAAACTACGTCAGCAAGAGCATCATCATTCACAGCTAAAATAAAAAGGTCTGTATCAGCTCTAAGGTTTGACAAATCAGTAGTGTAACTAGTATTCATCGCTTGACTTAGTAACATAGCTGAACGTTGCGTTCTACTATATACCTCGTGAATAATATAACCTGCGTTTCTAAAAGCAAGTGCAAAATTGTGAGCAACGTTTCCTGCTCCAACTATAGTAACTTTCTTAATTTGCTGTTTGGCGTTCATACCTCTTTGTATAAAGTGTTATTTAATGGAATAAATATAATCTAAAAATCGTTGATTAGTTAGAAGTTTTATTACTTCTAATTCTATTCCAAGCTGCTAATAAACTTCCCAAAACCATCACTATAATACCAATCCATAATACGTTAATATATGGAAAGACGAGTGCTTGCATAATGACGAAATCTCCAGAATTTTTATTCTTTTCAGCTAACAATATTTTTAATTTTTCAGTGTCAGGATCTATTCCTGCAAACCCGAATTGTAAACCTAACCCTTCTATTTCTGAATTAATAGAGAAGATATTATTGCCGCGAATTACCATAATTGGATGAGCCTCGTAGTACTTGCCTTCCAATGTTTTGGCTGTAATTTTAACTCCCAAAGCTATGTCACTTTCTTGCAATCTAAGCATCTCTTTATCTATTTTTCGCTCAAAATTAGCCAGTTTAATAATCGAGTTGCTTGTAAATAATGAGTCGCCAATTTTTAAATTTAAAGTGTCGGACTCCCTAAACATTTCTTGTGCGGTAGAATCTAAGTTCTCGAGATCTGCATAGGTAATGTGCGTAAAAATATCTTTATCTAAGAAGTGTTTGGTGTCCGGTTCAGGCACATTTCCCATTTGGTTGTTTAATTGAACAAATGGCGATAGGCTAAACTCTTTCACATATTTACCTTCTTCATTCACCTTCAGGTAATCCATATCAAAATAAACATTTTTACCATCTACTCTTCGTTGTCTATAGGTAACATAGTACGGATCCATTAATACCGTATCATTTCGCAAAAGCATAACGTTTTCGTCGTTCGCGTTTTTATTATCTTCAAAATTGATGTTAACCTGTGTTCTGTTTTTTGAAATAATTTTTTTATTACCTGCAGATAATAATGAACCTAAAATCACTAACCCAAACCCTACATGCGCAATTGCTGAACCACCCTTCTTAACATTTCCCTTTATTATTCGAAGCAGATAATCTAGGTTAGCTAACACCGCAAATAATGAAGTAAACAATAGAGTAATTAGAAATACGTCTCTTATTTTTAGTTGAACCGCCATAATTATCGCAGCAGCGAAAGAAATAATAAAAGAAGGTGCAATCTTTTTAAAGAAGGGCACAACTTCAGTCTTTTTATATTTCAAAAATTGACTGATGGCTAAAAACAGCGTAATTAAAATGGTTAAAGGTATTTGCCATGAATTGTAATGCTCAATTGGTTTTGCGGGCGGAGCAAGAAAAGTGCCAAATAGTGCATTGATAACAGGGATAGAAGTAGAGAGTGTAATTTGAAAGGCGGAAATAACCAAGACTAATGCGCCTAAGAACATCCAAAATTCTCTACTCCAGAATGCATCTTCTTCTGATTTTTTAAGAAATTGTCCTCCATTTTTGACAAGGAAAAACAGTGCTACAATTAGATAGAACAATAAGAAAATGATAAGTTGTCCGGGTAATCCATCCGCAAATGAGTGAACCGATGTTTCACCTAATATTCCACTTTTCGTGAGGTACGTTGAATAAACCACCAATAGAAAAGAAAAGAGTGCTAGAGCAAAAGCCGAAAAAATACTCTTCATCTTGTTTCTGTTAATGAGCATTAGGTGGCCTGCGCCAACCAATACTAACCAAGGTACCAGTGAAGAGTTTTCAACTGGATCCCAAGCCCAAAATCCTCCGAAACTTAATGCTTCGTATGCCCAAGCACCGCCCATTAAAATACCTAAGCCCAAAATTCCAATTCCAAAAAACGTCCAAGGTAAAGCAGGTTTGATCCATCCTTGGTAGCTTTTTTTACAAAGAGCAGTTAGGGCGTATGCAAATGGAATAAGAGTAGTGGCAAATCCAAAAAATACAGTTGGAGGATGAATGGTCATCCAGTAATTTTGTAGCAATGGGTTCAATCCATTTCCTTCTACAAACCCTAAGTAGTTTGGATTGGTTACAAATGGTAAGTTAAACATGTCAGGATGCTCCCGTAACAAAACGAAGGGATTACTTCCAATTTGAATATCAAAAGGGAAGATTCCAAGAAGCATTGCGCTCAAGAAAACTTGAACAGTTGCATAAATGGTCATTACACCACCTTCCCACTTTTTAGTGGTAAATATTAAAATATTTCCTAAAACAATGTTCCAAAAAGCCCACAACATAGTACTTCCTTCTTGCCCTTCCCAGAAAGAGGAGATGATGTACTTCATCGACATGTCAGAAGAACTATGCCTCCAGATGTAATAATATTCAAAAGCATGAGTGTAAATAAGGTAAAACAGAATACCAATCAAGCTAATCATGGAAAACGAGTGCAATCGGAAAAAGAAGCGGCCCCATTTCTTCCATGAATTTAGTTCTAAACTTAGTTCAGAAGTATTGTAGTAAAAAGCAACTGACAATAAACTAGCTACAAAACTTAGAAAGATTAAAAAATTTCCTACTTGACCTGCGATCAGGTTTTCTCCTACATATTCAATCATTCGTTACGATTTGCTTTCAGCTGTAATTTCTGTTAATTCTCCTGCTTCCCCATCTTGATATTTTGATGGGCATTTCATCAAAATCTTATCAGCCAAAAAGTTTTCACCCTCTAAACTCCCGGTGATGACAACTTGTTCTGACCGCTCAAAATCTTGTGGTTTAGCACCATTGAAAATAACTTTTTGCTCGTTTCCATTTTTATCGATCATGAAAAATGAAAACTGGTTGGCATTGCTTTCAGGAGCGTAAACAATGTCCTTTTCCTTGTTCAATTCTCCTACCACTTGAAATTGTTTGCCAGGATTACTCATTGCTACTCCAAAATCTGCATATGTAGCAGCGTCTGCTACTGTACTAATAATTGCTCCTATGGCAATTGCAATAACTATAATTCCTATAATGTGTGATTTTTTCATAGCTTATATATTAGCTTCTTTTTCTAATTTACTCACCTTTCTGTCAATCGTAATTAGGTATAGAAACAATCCTACTAAGATGACTGCGAGCACTGCGATAACAACATAAATTTTGCCTTCTGATCGCATGGTTTCAGCCATCTGAACATTTTGGGCGCTTGCAATGAATGAACTAAACAATAGTCCTATTAAAGTAATGTATCTCATGCTTCTAATTTTTGTGTCACTTTTGATATTCGTATTCTAATCGATGCAATCCACCAACCCAATAAAATCCATCCGATAACAGCCGGGTAAAAAACAAGTTTCATATTGTCGTCTAGATCGTAATTATTAAAACCTGGATTACCCCCATTACCTGGATGTAGAGAATCCGTCATTCTTGGTAGGATCCCTATGAATACGAGTAACAATACAAATGCAAATATGTTGTAAACACCTGATATCCTTGCTCTTTTTTGCTCGTCTTCCAAGGAACCACGTAAAACGATATAGGCCAAATAGATTAGCATTGTAATGGCAGATCCATTTAATTTTACGTCGTTCACCCACCAAGCTCCCCAAGTAAACTTAGCCCAAATACTGCCAGTAATTGTTCCCAATATCCCAAAAATAATACCTGCATTTACAAGTTCTTTGGCTTTGATGTCGTGCGACAAATTGTTTGAAGAGAGTCCTTTTATACTGTAAACAACTGACATCAAAAACAAGAAAATCATGCTAAACCACATGGGGACATGGAAGTATAGGTTTCGAATACTTTCGTACAAAATGACTTGTTTCGGAACAGGAATCAGCAGACCTCCAATTAAGGTATAGAGGAGTAAAATAATCGTAAGGGCTTTCCACGAATTTCTCATTGAAAATGAGTTATTTAAATCATCGTAACTGGAGCAATATTAGCTTCTCCAAAGGTAGGGAAATAAAATAAAGGATAGCATCACTATAACTATATTTAACAAGCCTAAAGTAATAATATATGCTTGGCAATCTTCCCATGAAAAACCTAATCCGCATAGCATACTAGCCTTTATAGCTGTCAATAATGTTGGTAGCATAATTGGAAAAGACAAGATAGCTGTTAACGTTGCGTTGTTGTTTGTTTTGGAAGCAATTGCCGAAGTCAATGTTAAAATGGTAGAAATTCCCAAGCTACCTAAAAGCAAAACGACAGAAAATAAACGCATGTTTTCAACTGGGTTGCCAAGTAGCACGCTGAAGAGTAAGAGCGTCAAAGCAGCAATTACAAATTGTAAAATAGCATTGAACAGCATTTTCGAAAGAATAATGGCCTGCGGTTTTGCGATAGAATAGAAGTAGAAAAACTCTCTACCTGCTTCTTTACGAAAACTGTTGATACTTGCATTGGTAGATGCAAAGAGTAAAACAATCCACAGTAATGCAACCCAAGTACTTAACTCTTCTAAACTTGAAAAAATGAGATAGGCTACAAAAACGGTAGATATAACATACAATAAAATTCCATTAAGGGCGGCTTTTTGGCGAAGCTCCACGGTAATGTCCTTTTTCAGGAGTTGTATTATTTCTTTTGAAAGTGCGATTGTCTTATTTTTCTGCAAAGGTAAAGGAATTCAATGTTGAAGTTAGCATTGAGGTTAATTCCTTTTGAAAGAATAGCTTATTTTTAAGCAAAAATCAAATCATGTATACTCAACGTAGATTTCCTATGAAAAGTCTTTTGGTTTGGACAATGAGGGAAATTATCTTTTTTACCGTTTTTACCACAATAATTACTGTTTTGTACGAGGTTATTGGAATAAAATGGTTGCAAGTGCCATTTGCTCCAATTGGTTTGATTGGGACAGCCGTTGCATTTATGGTTGGTTTTCAAAATAATGCAGCTTATGATCGAATTTGGGAAGCACGTAAAATTTTAGGAGGGATTGTAAATGCTTAGCGCACATTGATCATTAACGTCAGAGATAGTTTTTAGTTAAAAAATTGGTTAACCTGAATTGAAAATTATTCAATAGCAAACCTTTTTTGCTATTCGATTCCTATTTATCCTAGTTCTTTTTAAGCTCTAATTAAACTTGTTATTTGTTGGAAATAGATAACTTCATGGGTTTTCCTTTAAACTAAAAGATGCAATTGCAGTAACCTTCATTCACTTTTCTCATCTTATTAAATAGAATATGGATTTCATTCGATTTTTGTTGAATATGATTTTTATCATATTGTATTGGTGTTAAAAATCATGGTTGCCATTAACTGCGGAAGAATTTGAGTTGGTTGCTAATGAAACGCACGCCTTAGTTTTAGATACGCAAGATGCCGAAGATTTTTCGAAAGGTTTTATTCCAAATAGTGTAAATATTGGTTTGGCTGGAAGTTTCGCGCAATGGGTTGGAGAGATGATTCCCAACGTAAAGCAAGAAATTTTGTTGATTACTGAAGAAGGAAAGGAAGAAGAAGCTTTAACACGATTATCGAGAGTAGGATATGATCATTCCATTGGATATTTGAAAGGTGGATTTAAAACTTGGAAAGAAGCGGGAAAAGAAGTCGATCAAGTTCAACGAATTACTCCAGAAGCTTTCGAGAAAAACCTGAAAAGCGACAAGGTGAAGGTGATTGACTTTAGAAAGAAGAGTGAATATGATTCTGAACATGTCGTTGATGCAATGAACATTCCATTAAATCAGATAAATCAGAATTTGGCTCAAATTCCAAAAGAAGAGCCATTTATGATTCATTGTGCGGGAGGATATCGCAGTATGATTGCTGCATCTATTTTGAAACAAAGAGGTTGGAGTAATTTTGTAGATGTTAGAGGTGGATTAGACGCCATTAAAAATACAGATGCTAAATTAACGGAGTACGTTTGTCCAACAACATTATTATAATTAACCAATTATAAATTCGAATGCCTTCTTGACCTCGGTAGGAAGGCATTTTCTTTAATAAAATTTAGCACTTTAAGCAGAGTTAGCATGCTTAGAAAGCCTAACTTTGTGATATCTTGGGGCCGACCGGTATCGACAGCGAGATGAATGAATGAGTAAGCAAGTCGAGTATTTAGTGAGTAACTCGTTAAACCTAACACTAAAAGTCTATAAACGACGACAATAATTATGCGCTTGCAGCGTAACACTCGATAGAGGTTACAATTAATTCGGGACAATAGTTTCGAACAAGCATTTCTCTCAGGGGTTCCGCTCACTAATACCCTGGTCAAGAGGAATCGACATTTTGAGCTAGTCAATTTGGAGCCTAGACGGGTTGGCGAAACTAAATAGGATAAGGTATGAATTGGGTGTTTACTTCCGGTTTATATTCGAAAACCAATAGTAGAATAAACTTGTAGAAAGCTTCTTGATTCCTTGTTTGGACGAGAGTTCGAATCTCTCCGGCTCCACAAACTAAAGCTTAACACGAAAGTGTTAAGCTTTTTTATTTTGCAGAAAGCTGAACTTCAGTTCAAGCTGATGCAAAATAAAAAAGGGTTATTCGAACAACGTGAGAATAAGCTTTAGTTTGGGTAAAAGGATCCATTTCTGAGATGGCCACAGGCAATCTCCGCTAATTAAAGCCTGCAGAAAGCTGAACTTCAGTTCAAGCTGATGCAAAATAAAAAAGGGTTATTCGAACAACGTGAGAATAAGTTATAGTTTGGGTTCAAGGATTCACAAGCGAGATGGGCGCAGGCAATGTAAATTCTATTGTAATTTTAACAAGCTACAAGCATTTATCAAGAAAACTTTAAAAGGTAACGACTGTTTAAATAAAGGTCACGTAGAAGATTAATTATGAATAAATTTATAAAATACGCAGTTTTTGTAATCTTTATTTTTATAATAGCATTGGTGGTCAGTAAACCAAGCGAGCAAGAGTTTCTAAATCGCATTGCAAGAGATTACTCAAACCTGCATCCTGATTTTCAACTAAGCTCTGCTGATTTGGTAAAGGTGGGTTCAACGCAGTACCGGTCTCAATTGATTTTTAGCAGTTACACATATAAGTTTGGTAGTATAGAAGTGAGTTATTTGGGAATATTAGGAAGTGTTTATTCCAATGGTTACAGAAATGAGGTAGAATACGAAGAAGAATCGACTACCATAGATATATAATCGAGAAAAACAATTAAAATCGAGCAAGCAAAAAATGTTGTAGGAGGTAAGCTAAATACCTGTATCTTGGAACCTTTAACAGGTTTTTATAGAGATGGCTGTTGCAAAACAGGAGATGAGGATGCAGGAACACATACCGTGTGTGCTCAAATGACTGCTGAATTTTTAGATTATACAAAATCGCTCGGTAACGATCTCACTTCACCAATTCCAGCCTATAATTTTCCTGGTTTAATGCCTGGCGATTTTTGGTGTCTGTGCGCTCTTCGATGGAAGGAAGCTTTTATGGTTGGAAAGGCTCCAAAAGTAAAATTGGAGGCCACGCATGAAAGAACATTGGAATATGTGAGCTTAACAAACCTTAAAGAAAATGCCATTGAAAACGTTGATTGAAGAAGGTCACAGCTTAGGTGAAATTTGGGACATTTTAAATTTAGAATTCAAAAAATCATGCTCAGCTAAACGTCATCCGTTTCGTTACGTGGTTTTCTCAACAGTGAAAGAGGGAAACGCAAACAGTCGTTGGGTTGTTTTGCGAAAACGTACGGAGCACTCTAGCTTTTTAATTTATACAGATTCTAGAAGTGCGAAAGTAGGGGAATTGCAAGAAAATAGTTCTGCAAGTCTTTTATTTTATAACGAAAGAAAGAAGTTGCAGGTAAAAGTTCAAGGGGAGGTAGTAATTCATCAGCAAAACGAACTAACCAAAAAATATTGGCCGGGTGTTCAAGGGGCTAGTGCAAAAGCATATACTACGATACATGCTCCAGGTGATCGAATCGAAAGTAAAGAAACGGGATACGATTGGATATCGCCTGAAGACGACCAGTACTTTACTTTATTGGAAGTATTTCCATCTGCTATCGAGGCATTGCAATTAAACGGCGAACGACACATTCGAGTTCAATACCTGAAAGATCGCGAAGAGCAATGGACATCGAGTTTTCTTGTACCTTGATAAGGTCATGATTCTTCTTTAAAGGCATCGTTATTATTAAAAATATAATCCTCTATGGTTTAACTATCGAAAATTTCAGTCTTACGACTTCACTTTCTTCAATTGAATAATGTTCAACCGATTTAGAATTCTCATAATGAAAAAAGT